>Ga0222700_1000030_pt1 | contig 37111 bp, 33 predicted proteins | sample AntAcemetage1454_FD_181013 | JGI IMG/M metagenome (GOLD analysis project Ga0222700, IMG submission 181013) | Saline water microbial communities from Ace Lake, Antarctica - #1454 | ecosystem: Environmental > Aquatic > Non-marine Saline and Alkaline > Saline | place: Antarctica: Ace Lake...
AAAAAGAAGAATATAATAAATACAGAGTTAAGACATCAGTTAAGAGTTTTCGCGATTTAGAAGTATATCGCCAAACAACTCTTTTATGTTCAGAAATTTTTAAATTAATCCCAGAAATTAAGAAGACAAAAAAAGATAAATGCCTATTAAATGAATTTAATATTCTTTATTCCTTATCTAAATTAATTCCAAAATTAATAGCTGAAAGTTATGGTGATAGATTTTCAAGCAATAAATTAGCTTTTAATAAATTAGAACAAGCAATGAGAATCATTGCGAATATTATAACAAAAATAGATTTTATCATAGCTACTATTGAGAATAATGATATTAAAGAAGTATTGAATAAGATTCTATCTAAATATCAAAAGCAAAGAGTTAAAATTAATAATTTACGCAGAGCATGGACAAGGGTTTATCAAGACAGAGGTGGATTTGAAAGGAAAGACAAATGAAGCAGAATAAATTAAAAGCAATTAGTGCTAAAGATTTAGGTAGATTAAATATGCCAGATTTTTGTCCTCGTTGTTTTTGGATAGAAAGACATATAGATAAACCGCCTGGAATTTTTCCCGGTATTTTTAGTACCTTAGACGCAGTTACCAAAAGAAGTACTCATCGTTCTTTTGCAGAAAGAGGAGAAAAACCTGATTGGTTAGAGATAGAAGAATTAGTTGAAGTTGAAGAGGGCGATATCTATTTTAAATTACCAGTTGAACAAGGGGATTGGATTTTAACCGGATATCCAGATGATATTTTTAAAACTAAAGATGGTAATTATCATATTGTTGATTATAAAACAGCTAAATTTACAGATCGTCAGGATGAACTTTATCCCCTATATGAAGTCCAGTTAAATTGTTATGCTTATTTAGCCGAGAAATATGGATATAAGCCAGTGACTAAATTAAGTTTAGTTTATTGTCAACCAAATAATGACTTAGAAAATGATGAAAATTTTAAATTAGAATTTAAAATTTATACCTTAAAGGTGAATTTAAATTTAGATATTATTCCAGCTCTTCTTTCAAAGGCCAGAAAGATACTTGATCAATCAGAACCTCCTCAGGCTTATGAAAAATGTAAAGGGATTTGTAATTGGTTAGGCAAGGTAGATTCTGCAAAAAATTATTAATACTTTAAATAAGAAAAAATAATTTGAAAATTAATATTCATGCTTTTAGATAAACAAGATAAAAAACAAGAAAAAGTGGTTGAATGCTGTCCCTATTGTCAAGGTAAAGATATTGTTAAAAAGGGAAAGAGAAAAAAGAAAATGGAAGAAATTCAGATTTATTTTTGTAAACATTGTCAAAAAAAATTTACCCCACAGATTAGTAAAAGCAGAACATATCCTTTAAGAATTATTTTAGATTCCATTACTCTATATAATCGTCTTTATACTACAAAAGACATTGTTGCTAAGATTTTTGAAAAATATGGATTTAAATTAAGCGAGCAAACAATTCTTAACTGGGCTAAGGGATATAAAGATTATTTGCCATTTTTACGATTGCGAGATTTTGTTTCTAAAAAATATTCTCCCAAAGACATTATTGATGAAGTTCATTTAATGCATGGTCAGATATATGATTTTAAATATCATCGAGCAAAAATGGATTGTATTTTAGAAGATGATTTTAAGCATTATAAATTAAAACAAATTAAAGATTTTCTTGAATTGGTTTCAGCAGAATGTCCTCATCATATTTTTAGAGAATCTGAGAACAGAGCTTCTCAGTATAATAAATTTTTTAATCCTGACGAAGTTAAAATTATTAGAAAAGAAAATCAGGCCAATAAAATTACTCGTTTTGTAATGCAAGCTGTAGCTAATAATAAATTGCGTCATCAAATTTTACAGGAATTTATGTTGGTTAATGATTCGGTTACTGTTGCAATTGAAGTTCCTGTATTGTTGGATTATGAAGATATTTTGCATTTTCAAAATGAATTAAATTGGCAAGTTCCATTAGATTTAAAAGAGGAAGAAATTATTACTGGACACATAGATTTAATCCAAGTTAGAAACGGAACTGTTCACATTATGGATTATAAGCCAAGCGCTAAAAAAGTTAAGCCAATTGATCAATTAACTATTTACGCATTGGCTATGAGCCGTTTAACGTCTTTGAGGTTGTTTCATTTTAAGTGCGCTTGGTTTGATGAAAATGATTATTATGAATTTTTTCCTCTGCATGTAGTTATGAAGAAGAAAAAGCGAGGGAAGAAATAATAATTTTAAATTTTTAAATTTTGTAATTTTTAAATAATGCTTAAATTTTTAATGTTTAAAAATTAATTAATTAGAGATTATTTATAAAATTAAAAATTGGGAATTAAAAATTTAAATCTAGTTTGTAAATTATAAATGTCAATTATTTTTACTTATCCACTTGACAAACTATTTTACAATAGATAAAATAGAACTATGATTTTATCTAATAATTTATTTATCCAAAAATTAAGAAAAAATAATAATTATTCCCAGCAATATCTGGCTGGTCAACTTGGCATTTCTAGACCTACTTATCTCCAAATTGAAAAAGGAGAACGGGAATTAACTATTTCAGAGGCGCAAAAATTAGCGTCTATTTTTAGTATGTCTTTAAAGGATCTATTAAATAATCATGATAAAAAAACTAAGGTTGGTTTTGAAAAAAAGGGAAAAGCAAAAAAGATAACTAAGCCTGAAATGAGGATTATTATATCACAAGCAAATGTAAAAAAATTCAAAGAAGTTTTTTTGTATATCTTAGAGAAAGTAGGGGCTCGACCTAATATTGGCGAAACAGCGCTTTATAAGTTACTTTATTTTATAGATTTTGATTATTATGAAAAATTTGAAGAACAATTAATTGGTGCTAAATATATTAAAAATCATTTTGGTCCAACACCAATTGGATTTAAAAAAATAGCTGATCAAATGATAAAAAAAGGGGAGATTGAAAAAATTAAAAGTAAATATTTTCAACATGATCAGAAAAAATATTTACCAAGAAGGTTAGCTGATCTAAAAGTTTTTTCAGCTCAAGAGATTAAACATATTGATGAAGTTTTAATCCGTTTAGCTTGGAAAAATGCCACTGAATTAAGTGACTATTCTCACTCTGATACTCCTTGGCGAGTTCATGAAATGGGTCAAGAAATAAGTTACGAAACTGTTTTCTATCGTGATGATGATCATTCAGTTAGAAATTATGAAGATGAACTTTAATGAAACACAAGAATTTAAAAGAGATTTTAAAAAACTATTTAAAAAATTCAAATCACTGCCTAATGATTTGAAAGAGTTTAAAAAAGTTTTAAATGAGTCGCCTTTGGGGATTGGTAGGCACTTTAATATTATTACAAAATCTGAATCAATATGTATTATTAAAGCTAGATTTTTTTGTCAGAGTTTAAAGAAGAAAGATTTAAGAATCATTTATGCTTATATTGAAGATAATATTGAATTTATAGAGATATACTTTAAAGGTTATAAACAAAATGAAGATAAAAATAGAATCAGGTCTTATTCGCAAAGACGATAGAGATTATCCTGAACTTTTAAAAAAAATTGGTAAGGATGCGCCGAAGCAGATTTATTATAAAGTTTTTGATAAGAAAACTTCTTATTCTAAAATTTCTTCGCGCTTTACCCTGAAGGGCTCCGACGCGCATCAGAAATTTCAGAATACTCGTTTTCAACAGGAATCAGAAAAATCATTTTCCTCGCACAAATCGACGCCGTTTATAAATTTAAATATTTTTAGTAATTGTTTAGCAGTAGTGGGGAGTAGGAAATTAACAAATTATGGCAAACAGACGATTGAAAGAATAGTTGGAGAACTTGCTATAGCTGGCATTACTATTGTTTCTGGATTTATGTATGGAGCTGATGCGGAAGCGCATAAAACAGCTGTGAAAGTTGGAGGCAGAACTATTGCTGTTATGCCCTGTGGAATTAACAGAATTAGTCCTGAAGATCAAGAGGAATTATATAATGATATTATAAATAATAATGGTTTAATTATTTCTGAATATGAAGGAGATATGGCCCCAGTGCTTTGGACTTATCCGAGAAGAAATAGAATTGTGGCTGGATTGTCAAAGGCAGTTTTAATTATAGAGGCAGGTGAAAAAAGTGGTTCTTTGATTACAGCTAATTTAGCCAAGAAATTTGGGAGGAAAATTTTTGCTGTTCCTGGTCCGATTACTAGTAGTGTTTCTATCGGTACTAATAGATTAATTAAAGAAGGAGCGGAGATGGTTACTGATGCGAAGGGTATTTTGAGATATTTTAGAGATAAAAGCTCGCATTCAGATTTAGATAAGAAAACTTCGTATTCAGACTCTATGCTTCAGAAAACTAATTTTTTTGAATCGCTTAGCCCTACTCGTGCTTTGCACGAGCAGCACGCCCACGCCTGCGATTCAAAAAAATTGTCTTCTTCGCATAAAAAAGATACAAGAGACATAGAAGAACAAATTCTTGATTTATTAGGCAGGGAGGCGGTGGGGATGGATGAGATGTCGCGTAAATTAGAAGTATCTGTTTCAGAATTAAGCGTTAAATTATCTATGATGGAAATGCAGGGGAAAATTAAATTAGAGGGAGGGAGATATTACTGTGAACAGTAATATAATTTTTAATTTTTAATTTTATAATTTTTAAATAAATCTTAATTTTTAATACTTAAACTATGCAATACGACCTTGAAGAAAGAACAGCTAAGTTTGGAGAAAATATTATATGTTTTGTTAAAAAACTTTCTAAAGATTTAATAAATACTCCCTTAATAAATCAAATAGTTAAATCATCAACAAGTGTAGGTGCAAATTATATGGAAGCTAACCAAGCCAGTTCAAAAAAAGATTTTAAAAATAAAATCTATATTTGCAGAAAAGAATCTAATGAGACAAAACATTGGTTAAGAATGATTGCTGTTGCTAATTTAGACAAAAAAGACGAGTGTAGAAAGCTATGGCAAGAAGCTCATGAATTAACATTAATTTTTGCTAAGATTTCTAAAGAATGTAAATAATGTTTAAAAATTTGATCATTAAAAGATTATTTATAAAATTAAAAATTAAAAATTAAAAATTTTAAACTTATGTTAATTAAAATACCATCAGTTTTATATTCTGGATTAGATGCTTTGCCTGTTGATGTTGAAGTTAATATAGCTAACAGGGGATTGCCGGGATTTGAAATTGTTGGCTTACCTGGAAAGGCGGTAGCTGAAAGCCGTGAAAGAGTCAAAGCGGCAATTGTTAATTCTGGTATGGATTTTCCATCTAAAAAAATTACAGTGAATTTAGCTCCAGCTGATATTCCTAAAGAGGGTTCTTTTTATGATTTGCCAATTGCTATTGGCATATTATCGTCTATAATGGATTTTACTATTCCAGAAAAGTCATTATTTTTTGGCGAACTTTCTTTTGATGGAGCTTTGCGACATACCAAAGGAGCTTTTCTTTTGGCTTTATTTGCTAAAGAATTTGGTTATAAAAATATTTTTCTGCCCAAAGATTCAGCAAATGAATCAACTGTATTTTCTTCAATCAATGTTTATCCAGTAGAACGGCTTTCACAATTACTAGCACATTTTTTTGAGCGTCAGAAAATTGCAAAAGCAGAACGGAAGAAATTAAATGATTTTAATTCAGATACTTGTGAATTTGATATGCGAGAGGTCCTAGGACAAGAACAGGCAAAAAGAGCTATGGAAATATCTGCTGCAGGTGGACATAATGTTATTATGGTTGGTAGTCCTGGTTCTGGTAAAACAATGTTAGCTCGGGCATTACCTGGAATTTTGCCTTTATTAAGCGAGAAAGAATCTTTAGAAACAACAAAAATTTATTCTGCAAGTGGTAATATTCCTCCTGGTGCTTCAATGATTAGAGTTCGTTCCTTTAGGTCTCCTCATCATTCTACTTCTCTTGCTGGTTTGGTTGGGGGAGGAACTAATCCACAGCCGGGCGAAATAAGTTTAGCTCATAGGGGAGTTCTTTTTTTAGATGAGTTTAATGAATTTCCACGATCGGTTTTAGAATCTCTTCGTCAACCACTGGAAGATGGAGTAGTAACTATTTCTCGGGCTAAAACAAGAACAAAATATCCAGCAAGATTTATTTTAGTTGCTTCTGCAAATCCTTGTCCTTGTGGTTATTTAAATCATCCTAAAAGAGAATGTGTTTGTTCTCCAAAAGAAATTAAGAGATATACGAAAAAAATTTCAGGCCCTATTTTAGATAGAATAGATTTACATATAAATGTACCTGTAGTTAATACTGACGAATTAGCTCAAGATAAAAAAGCTGAAAAGTTTTTAGAGAGTTCTGAAATGATTAGAGAAAGAGTTTGTAAAGCGCGAGAGATTCAGCAAAAGAGATTTAGAAATAGGACTATTTATAGTAATGCTGAAATGAATAATAAAGATATTAAGAAATATTGTGTTTTAACTTCAGAGGTAGAGAAAATTCTTAGTCAAGCGGCGATTGCTTTTCAACTTTCTGCTCGTTCATATTTTAAGATGATAAAGATTGCTCGAACGATTGCGGATTTGCAAGGAGTTGAAGAGATAGATGGGTCTCACATGGCCGAGGCCTTGCAATATAGGCAAGGATAGACAACCCGAGGTCTGGCCTCTCAAGCGTAACCTTGTTACTCAAGGTCACTACTATTCGAGGCACAGACCTCTAGTAAAATATGCGAGATAAAGATAAAGTTTGGAAAATAGGGGAGGCAATGGCTAAAGAATATTTAGAAGATAAGGGATATGAAATTATTGAAGAAAATTATAGAACTAAATATTCTGAAATTGATTTAGTTGTTAAAAAAAATAATATTTTAATATTTGTAGAAGTAAGAACTAAAAGAGATAGTACATTTGTTTCTCCAGAAGAATCAATTAATCAAAAAAAATTAAAAAAGCTTTATTGGAACGCAAAGGCGTATGTGGCGAATAAGAAATATAAAGGACAATATAGAGTGGATGCTGTGTGTATTGTTTTGGGGTTAGATAATGTTATCAACAGGTTGGAACATCATGAGAATATATGATATAATAGAGATAATAAAATAAGTCATTTTTAACAAAGAAAGCCATAAGTGCAACTTATTGCTTTTTGAGAGTACAGCTCTTAATCCTTTGAACAGAATGACTTCAAAAAAAATATGCGTAAAATAATCAATTTTTTGATTAAAGGTTCGCTTTATTCGCTTATCTTTCTTATGCCTTTGTTTTGGTTGCCATTTACAATAGAGGCACATGAATTTAATAAGCAATATTTATTAATCTTTTTAGTTAGCATAGCTTTTATAGCTTGGTTAGCTAAGCTTGCGATCGTCCGCAAGAAGTTGTTCTTTCGTAGGACTGCACTTGATGTTTGGATTTTAGGTTTTGCGTTTATTATGATTTTAAGTGCAATTTTTTCTATTGATAGTATCTCTTCTTGGTTTGGTTTTTACGGTCGTTTTTCAGGTTCAGTGATTGGAGTATTAGCTCTAATTATGATGTACTTTATTGTGATTAATAATGTAAAAACTGCAAGCAAAGATTCAAAAACAATTTGGGGTCTTTCCCTGAAGGCAGTATATAAATTGTTTTTAACATCTAGTTGGTTGGTTGTTATTATTTCTTATCTTTCGGTTTTCAATCTTTGGAGTAAGATTCCTGGATCGCCAGAGATAATGAATTATCGTTCTTTTAATCCAGTTAGTGGTTCATTGGAGGGGTTGGCTGTATTTTTAGCTGTAGCTATAAGTTTAGTAGTTGGTCTAATTTTAAGCCAAGGACAAATTAAAAAGAAAATTAAATCAAATTTAGAAGAAGAATCTTCTATGGGATTAATTCCTGGTTCATCTTCTGATGATAAAAAAAGTCGTTTTGCATTTTTGAAGAATATAAAAATGTTAAATAACTTTAGTATGATAAATAGGGTTTCGTTTTTATTCTTTTCTTTAGTTCTGTTAATTCTAATTAATTTTTATGCTGCTTGGACAGTTCTGAGCATAACAATGTTTATTCTGTTGATTATGGCTTTTTGGACTAGATTGTTCAAAGATAGAGTTAATTTATTAACATTACCAATAATACTATTATTAATTTCTTGTTTTTATTCTTTTGGATTACCAGGTAAGATAACTTTTCTAAATAGCTTTGATCAATTGCTTCCTTTGCCACAAGAACTTGTGCTTGATTCTGGAACAGCAAGAACGATTGCTTGGCAAAGCTTAAAAGATTATCCAGTATTAGGATCAGGTCCTGGTACATATTTATCTGATTTTTCCAGATTTAAGCCAGTAGAGTTTAATAATACTGACTTTTGGAATGTAAGATTTGATCGTGGTTCAAGTTATATCATGGAGACAATAGGAACAATGGGTATTTTAGGAATTCTCTCGTATATTATGGTTTTGGGTGTCTTCCTATTAATTGGATTAGTCTTTTTGAGTCGAAAACGATTAACTGCTCTTTCGGCCAACTATCCGACATCTGATAAACGTCATCCTATATCAGTATTCCCTCTAATTTTAGCTTGGCTATCACTTTTGATTGCTCAATTCGTATATATGCAAAATACGGTTCTGTCATTCTATTTTTGGTTATTCATGGCTTTAGGAGTTGTAGTTTGGCAAGGAATTCAGAATCAACCATTTAAGAAAATCAGCTTTTCTTTTGACAAAATGCCTGAGATTGGATTAGTTCTAAATGTTGTTCTATTAATCTTGGTTTTTGTTCTAGCTAGCTTCTTTTATCTAGGAGCAAGATTTTATTTAGCTGATGCTAAATATATTTTACCAGTAGAAAATAATCAAGGATTAGTGGATAAATTAGAAAGAACTGTTATTCTAAATAGTTATCAAGGAAATTATCGTATATCTTTATCTCAAGCATATTTGGTTACTGCATGGGAAGAGGCGAATAAGCCAGAGGCAGAACAAAATGTAGAACTTTTACAAGCATTGGCAGCTGGCTCTATCCAACAAGCTCGTCTAGCTACTTCTTTGAGTCCTAATTCAGTATCTGCTTGGGAAAATTTAGGAGTAGTTTATCGTGATGCAAGAGGTTTAGTTGGTGGAACATTACCATTTGCTTTAGAAGCATTTGTTAAGGCAACTGAATTAGAACCAAATAATCCATTCTTTTATCGTGAGCGTTGTAGATTGAATTTGATTAGTGAAGAAAAGGACTGGGATGAAACAATTGGTTATTGTCAAAAAGCTGTAGAATTAAAAGATAATTATCTTGATGCTCATGTTCAATTAGCTTTGGTTTATGAACAAAAAGGTGATTTAGAAGAAGCATTGAAAAAAATGGAAGTCGTATTAGAACAATTAAGAGGAGTTAGTTTTCAAAGGGGTTCTGATTTTGCTGGAGCTGCTACGGAAATATATTTTCAGACTGGACGGCTTTACTTTAATTTAGAAAGAATGGAGGAAGCAATTCCTATGTTTGAACAAGCAGTAATTATTACTCCTCAATATGCTAATGCTCGTTATGCTTTAGCTCTCTCCTATGAGTCAAACGATAGAAGAGAAGACGCTTTAATTCAGTATCAGATTCTTGGGCAAATGATGCCTGACGATGAGAATATTAAAGTTAAGATTCAAGAATTGAGTGGAGGGGCAGTAATTCCTGAATTAGTGGAATAATCTTTTAGAAATTCCACTTGACATTTTTTTATACATAGGTATACTTAAGGCATTATACTTTGAAAGGTATTGAATATAAATACTTTTTGTCAGTAAAATAAAACTAAGAGAGTTACAAACCCCTTCTGGGTCTACAAGGGAAGGGTTTGTTTTTATGTATTGTTATTAATACTTATGATTAAAAACCCCCTTTTTAAATTTGAGTTGCCCGACTTAATTGAAGTCCAAAAAAAATCATATAAATGGTTTTGGGAAAAAGGACTAAGAGAACTTCTTGATGAGTTTTCACCAATCATTCCATGGGGCAATAAGGAGCTTGAATTTCATTTTTTGGATTGTCATCTGGATGAACCAAAATATGACGAAATTGAAGCTAAGAATAATAATGTTTCCTATGAAGCGCCTTTATATTGTCGTGTTAAATTAATAAATAATAAAACTAAAGAAGAAAAAGAACAAGATGTTTTTTTGGGTGATTTTCCTTTAATGACTCAAAGAGGCACTTTTGTTGTTAACGCCGTTGAAAGAGTAGTCATTTCTCAATTGATTAGATCTCCAGGGGCATTTTTTACTTCTCAATTTTCTAAAGGAAATCAAAATTTTGGAGCTAAAATAATTCCTAATCGTGGTGCATGGCTAGAGGTTGAAACTGATTCTGATAATTCTATTAATGTTAAAATTGATAGAAAAAGAAAGGTTCCAGCTAGTTCTGTTTTACGAGCTTTTGCTGCTATGGAAGTTAATAGTCCAGAAGGTTTTAAAAATAGTGAACTTCCAAATGAAGAAATTAAAAAACTTTTTGCTGATATTAACAAAGGAGAAAATGACTATATTGAAAAGACATTAGAAAAAGATATTGCCAAAACAACTGGAGATGCTTTTATTGAGATATATAAAAGAATTAGACCAGGTGATTTAGCAACCAAGGATAATGCTCAAAGTTTTATTGAAGCAATGTTTTCTTTTGAGCGATATGATATGGGAGAAGTCGGAAGATGGAAAACAAGACAAAGATTAGGCTTAAAAGAAGAAAAAATTACAAGAGAAGATAGAACTCTTTGTTTCTATGATTTAGTAAATATTGTTAGAAAAATTATTGAGTATAATAATAATCCTTTAGCTAAACCAGATGATATTGATCATTTAAGTAATCGTAGAGTTAAATCATTTGGTGAATTATTACAAAATAAATTAAGAGTTGGTATGGCAAGAACAGAAAGAATTATTCGTGATAAGATGTCTACCCTAGAACCACAAGATTTAGTTCCAGGTCAATTAATTAATACAAGACCATTTGCAGCTTCAATTAAAGAATTCTTTACTTCTTCTCAACTTTCTCAATTTATGGATCAACATAATCCGCTAGCCGAATTAGAACATAAAAGGCGATTGTCTGCCATGGGACCAGGAGGATTAACTAGAGAAAGAGCTGGATTTGAAGTACGTGATGTTCACTTTAGTCACTATGGAAGAATTTGTCCTATTGAAACACCAGAAGGTCCTAATGTTGGTTTGGTCGGTCACTTAGCTAGTTGTGCTCGTTTAAATGATTATGGTTTTATTGAAACACCTTATCGTAAAGTTAAAAAAGGCAAATTAACTAGTGAAATTATTTATTTAAATGCACTGGAAGAAGAGAAATACAATATTGCTCATGCTGGAGTATTAATTGATAAAAAAGGAAATCTTTTAGATAAGGAAGTTGAAGCTCGCGTGCTTGGTGAACCAAGTACTGTATTGCGTAATAATGTTGATTTTATTGATGTAATGCCACAGCAACCAATTAGTATAGCTACTTCTTTGATTCCTTTCTTAGAACATGACGATAGTAACCGTGCTTTAATGGGTTCTAATATGCAACGTCAAGCTGTTTCTTGTATTAAACCTCAAGCTCCTTTAGTTGGAACAGGTATGGAAGGCAGAGCAGCTAGAGATTCAGGTGATATTATAATAGCTGAAGAAGATGGAGTAGTTGTTGAAGTTGATGCTGATATTATTAAAATAAAAGTTAAAAATTCAAAAAGTAAAAAACCAAAAGAGTATCCATTACGTTCATTTGTAAGAACTAATCAATATACATCTATTTGTCAGCATCCCTTGGTTAAGATAGGGGAAAAAGTTAAAAAAGGAGATGTTCTGGCTGATGGAGCAGCAACTGATAATGGTAAATTGGCTTTAGGTCAAAATCTTTTAGTTGCTTTTATGTCTTTGCGGGGAAATAATTTTGAAGATGCTATCATTCTTTCTGAAAGGTTAGTTAAAGATGATAGATATACTTCTATTCATATTGAAAGTTTTGAATGTGATGTTAGAGAGACAAAACTTGGTGCTGAAATAACAACTCCTGATATTCCTAATGTTGGAGAAGAACGATTAAAAGATTTAGACGAAGAAGGAATTGTTCGCATTGGAGCTGAAGTAAATCCTAATGATATTTTAGTTGGTAAAATTTCACCCAAAGGAGAAACAGATTTAACAGCCGAAGAACGATTGCTTCAGGCAATTTTTGGTGAGAAAGCTCGTGATGTTAAAGATACTTCTAAGAGAATGTCTCACGGTAAAAGGGGCAGAGTAGTTGGCATCAAGGTATTTTCTAGAGACAAGGGAGATAAACTTCATAGTGGAATAATTAAAACTATTCAAGTAGAAGTAGCTCAATTACGTAAAATTTCAGTTGGTGACAAATTAGCTGGACGACATGGTAACAAAGGAATAATCGCTAGAATTTTACCAGAACAAGATATGCCATATTTAGAAGATGGAACTCCTGTTGATATCGTTTTAAATCCTCTAGGAGTAGCATCAAGAATGAACATAGGTCAGATTTTAGAAACTCATCTTGGTTGGGCAGCAAATGCACTGGGGTATAGTGAAATTAGTCCATCTTTAGATGGTATAAGTGAAGAAGATATTAAGAAAGAATTAAAAAAGGCAGGATTACCAGAAAATGGAAAAGTTACTTTGCATGATGGTCATAATGGTGAGCCATTTGAGCATCAGGTTACAGTTGGATATATTTATGTAATGAAATTATTACATTTGGTTGAAGATAAGATTCATATGAGATCAATTGGTCCCTATTCTTTAATTACTCAACAGCCATTAGGTGGTAAAGCACAATTTGGTGGTCAGCGTTTTGGAGAAATGGAAGTATGGGCATTAGAAGGATATGGCGCGGCTTATACTTTGCAAGAAATGTTAACCTTTAAATCAGATGATGTAACTGGTAGAGCTAACGCATATGATTCTATTATTAGGGGTAAAAAGATTCAAGCTCCTAATGTGCCTGCTTCTTTTAATGTTTTAGTTAGTGAATTGAAGGGGCTTGGTTTAAATGTAGAATTAGAAGAAGAGTGAAATTAATTTTCAAGTATCAAGTATCAATTCTCAATCAATATTCAAGCATCAACAATCAATTGATAATTAAAAAATTAAAAATTAATTGAAAATTGAAAATTGAAATTTGATAATTTAGGGTTTATGTCTATAAAAACATCAGAATTTAAATCAATCGTTCTCAAACTATCTTCACCTGAAGAAATTTTGAGTTGGTCTCATGGTGAAGTCACTAAACCAGAAACAATTAACTATAGAACACAGCGCGCTGAAAAGGATGGTTTATTCTGCGAGAAAATTTTTGGTCCAGAAAAGGACTGGGAATGTTATTGCGGAAAGTATAAAAGAATTAGATATAAAGGAGTTGTTTGTGATAAATGTGGAGTAGAAGTTACAAGAGCATCGGTTCGTAGAGAACGAATGGGGCATATTAATTTAGCTGTCCCTGTTTCTCATATTTGGTTTTTACGTGGCATCCCTTCTAAAATGGGGTTAATTTTAAATAGTTCAATACAAGAGCTTGAAAGAGTAATATATTTTGCTGGTTATATTATTACTAAAATCAATGAAGATGAAAAAACTAAAGTAATTGGAGAAATTGATAGAGAATTAAAGCAAAAAAGCAAACCTTTAGTAACTCCAGAAAAAGTTTCTTTAAAAGAACAACGAGATAAAGCGGTTAAAGATGTCCGTTCGTTTTATCTTTACCAAATACTTTCAGAAGCTGATTATCGTGAGTTTAGTTTAAAATATGGTCAGATATTTGAAGCTGGAACCGGAGCGGAAACATTAAGAAACATTTTTAAAAAAGTAAATTTAGAATCATTAGCTAAAGAATTAAGTGATCAAAGTAAAAAAGCTAGTTCAGCAGCTAAGTTGAAAATTTTAAAACGATTACGTTTAGTTGAAGGATTGATTCGAGCTAAAATTAGACCCGAATGGATGTTCTTAACGGTTTTGCCAGTTTTGCCTCCTGACTTACGTCCTATGGTTCAATTAGATGGTGGTCGCTATGCTACTTCTGATGTTAATGACCTATACCGTAGAGTAATTAATAGAAACAATCGTTTAAAACGTTTAATTGAATTAAATGCGCCAGAAGTAATTTGTCGTAATGAAAAAAGAATGCTTCAAGAAGCAGTTGATGCTTTAATTGATAATAGTTCAAGAAGAGGACAGGTTATGGTTGCTGCTTCAACAGGACAGAAGCGAGTCCTTAAATCAATAGCTGATATGCTTAAAGGAAAGCAAGGTCGTTTTAGACAAAACCTATTAGGTAAAAGAGTTGATTATTCAGGTCGTTCAGTAATTGTAGTTGGACCAGAATTGAAGATAAGTCAATGCGGATTGCCTAAATATATGGCATTAGAATTATTTAAGCCATTTATAATTAACAAATTAGTAGAAAACGGATTAGCTCATAACGTTAGAGGAGCTGGTCGTTTAATTGAAGAAGAGATAGATGAAGTCTGGGATATTTTAGAAGAAGTTATTAAAGGTAGATGCGTATTTTTAAATAGAGCGCCTACTTTGCATCGTCTTGGAATTCAAGCTTTTCATCCAGTCTTAGTTGAAGGAAGTGCTATCCATCTTCATCCTTTAGTTTGTCGTGCTTTTAATGCTGATTTTGATGGAGATCAAATGGCTGTTCATTTGCCTCTAAGCGATGAAGCTCAAACTGAGGCCAATGAGATAATGCTTTCATCTAATAATCTTTTAAAGCCAGCCACTGGAGAACCAGTAGCTGTTCCTACTCAAGATATGGTTTTAGGATGTTATTGGATGACAAGAATTGAAGATGGTCTATTAGGTGAAGGAAAAATTTTTGCCAATCAATCAGAAGCTCTTTTGGCTAAAACTTTTGGATATGTTCACTTAAAAGCTAAGGTTAAAATAAGAATGCCAGAATATGTTAAAGAAGGAGAAGATAATTTAATTGAAACTTCTGTTGGTCGTATTATTTTTAACGAACACATACCTAAAGAGATGGGATTTATTAATAAAACTATGAAATCAAAAGATTTGCGTAAATTGATTTCAGAAATAATTGATAAACTTGGCATTCAAGAAGCAGCTAAAATTTTAGATAAAATTAAGAGAATGGGATTTAAATATGCTACTGTTTCTGGAATTAGTTGGGGAATGGACGATATTAGTGTTCCAAAAGAAAAGAAACAATGGCTTAAAGAAGTTCATAGTGATTTAGATAAGGTTCAAAAACAATATGATGATGGTCTCTTAACTGATTCAGAAAGAAAATCAAGAGTAATTGAACTTTGGAATAATATTACTGAAAAAATTGCTAAAAAGACACCGGAGAACTTAGATCCTAAGGGTTCTGTATTTAATATTTTTGATTCTAATGCAAGAGGTTCTTTGGAACAATTAAGACAAATGAGTGGAATGAAAGGATTAGTCGTTAATCCTACTGGTGAGATTATTGAATTACCAATTATAAATTCATACAAAGAAGGACTTACTGTCTTAGAGTATTTTATTTCAACTCATGGTGGTAGAAAAGGTATGGTAGATACTGCATTAAAAACAGCTACAGCTGGTTATTTAACAAGAAGATTGGTTGATGTCTGTCAGGACGTAGTTGTTCGCGAAAGTGATTGTGGTGATAAAACTGGTGTTTATATTTATCGTGAAGACGAAGAAGATATGGGAAATTCTTTAGCTCTAAGAATTAGAGGAAGAATATCTTTAGAAAAAATTACTGGAATAGTTAAAGTTGGCGAAATGATTGATAAAGAAATTGCTAAAAAGATAGATGAGACAGGAATTGATAAAATTAAAGTTCGTTCAGTTATTAGTTGTCAATCAACTAATGGAATTTGTCAAAAATGTTATGGTTATGACTTGGGTAGAAATAAATTAATTAAAATGGGTGAAGCTATTGGAATAGTTACTGCTCAGGCAATTGGTGAACCAGGTACTCAGCTTACCCTAAGAACATTTCATACTGGAGGTGTTGCTGGTGGTGGAGATATTACTCAGGGACTACCAAGAGTAGAAGAACTTTTTGAAGCTAGACCACCTAAGGGTAAGTCTATTATTTCAGAAGTGAATGGAGTTGTTAATAACATCGTTGAACGCAATGGTAATAAAGTTATTCAGATAGAATTATCAGATGAAGTTTTAACATCTGATAAAAAATCCAAGAAAAAGAAAAAAATTATTGAATATAGTTTTCCAAGCGGAATAATTGCTGTTGTTGAAAAAGGTGATTTAATTTCCAGAGGACAACAATTGAATGAAGGACATACTGATTTGAAGGAATTATATAAAGTAGCTGGAAAAGAAACAGTTCAAAGATACATTATTAGAGAAGTACAAAAAATTTATACTTTTGCAGGAGAGAATATTAATGATAAGCATATTGAAATGATTATTAAGCAGATGTTTTCTCGATTGAAAATTATTAATCCAGGCAGTACTAATCTTTTGTCAGGAGATATAGTTGAATGGAATCGTTTTCAAAAAGAAAACAAAAAAGTAGCTAAAAACAAAGGTCAAGCATCTATTGCTGAAACATTGTTATTAGGAGTAACTAAGGTTTCTTTAACTACTGAAAGCTTTCTTTCGGCTGCTTCATTTATTGAAACAACTCGTGTTTTGATTGATGCAGCTATTGCTGGTAAAAAAGACAAGCTAAAGGGATTGAAAGAAAACGTAATTATTGGTAAACTAATACCAGCAGGTACAGGTTATAAACAATAATTATGGTTAAGAAAAAACTTCTTAAGAAAAATAAAAAGAGTAAAATAAAAACCAAAAAACTTTCTCTTCATTCTGATACTAAAAAGGGGATTTTGGTTGTAATTTCTTTTACTTTAGCGATTATTAGTTCGCTTAGTTTTTTTGATGGAGCAGGAACTTTTGGTAAGTATTTTTTTAAAGCCAGCCAATTATCTTTTGGTAAGGGCTTTTTTCTTATTCCAATTAGTTTTGTTTTAATTGGATTAGCTATTTTAATTCCAAATTTAAACTTTCATAAAAACAGAAAACCAGTTTATAGAACTATTTTTATTGGCATGTTTATATTCATTTTTAGTATATTAGGAATATTTCATGTTCTAGGAGTGGAAACAAATAGTGGTGGTTATTTAGGAATGGCAATTGGTTATCCATTAAATAATCTTTTTGGTTTTTGGGCTAGTTTAGTGGTTTTAACATCTCTTATAATAATTTCTTTTTTAATTACCTTTAATATCTCTTTGATTTCAGTTAAAAAAGAAGAAGACGAAGCTCAAGTTGTTTCACCTCCAAACGAAGTAGTGCCTAATAAAAAAGAAAAGAGAATAGGGCTTTGGAATAGAATTAAAGAAAAGACAAAAAAAACAGAAAAGCAAGATGATTATTTTCTTGGGAAGAGTTCACAAGAAGAAAAAAGTAAGCCTGTTTCTAATTTATCGGTTGACGATAAGTTACCTAAGACAACAACAGTTAGATCAAATAGTTTGAGTAATTTTAAATTGCCAAAATTAGATTTTCTAGAAAAAGATAAAGGGCAACCAACTAGCGGTGACATTAAAGCTAATCTTAATATTATAAAAAGGACATTAGAAGATTTTGGTATTGAAGTAGAAATGGCTGAAGTAAATGTAGGTCCAACTGTTACTCAATATACTCTAAGACCAGCTCAGGGGATAAAATTAGCTAAGATTACTGGTTTGCATAATGATTTAGCATTGGCTTTAGCAGCTCATCCTCTGCGTATTGAAGCACCTATCCCAGGACGCTCTTTGGTTGGGATAGAAATTCCTAATAGCTCAATGGTTTTAGTCAGATTACGTAATCTTTTAGAAAGACCAACTTATCAAGAATCACCTAGTAAATTGACCTTTGCTTTAGGTCGTGATGTAGCTGGTCATCCAGTTTTTGCTGAATTATCAAAAATGCCTCATTTATTAGTAGCTGGAGCAACTGGTACTGGAAAGACAATTGCATTAAACAATCTTATTATAAGTTTGCTTTATCGTAATTCTCCTAAGGATATGAAATTGATTTTAATTGATCCTAAGCGCGTAGAATTGACAGCATATAATTCTATCCCTCATTTATTAACTCCAGTAATCGTTCAACCAGATAAAGCAAATGGAGCTTTGCGTTGGGCAGTTAGTGAAATGGAAAGACGCTTTAAAGTTTTACAGGAAGCCAATAAGAGAGATATCGCTGGTTATAATTCTACTGCACCAGAAGGCGAAATTTTACCATATATCGTTATTGTTATTGATGAGTTAGCCGATTTAATGTCTAGTTATGGAAGAGAAGTTGAAGGAACGATTGTTAGATTAGCTCAAATGGCTAGGGCTGTTGGAATTCATTTGATCGTTTCTACACAAAGACCTTCGGTAGAAGTTATAACTGGATTAATTAAGGCAAACATTACATCAAGGATGGCCTTTCAAGTTGCTTCTCAAATTGATTCAAGAACCATTTTAGATATGGCTGGAGCAGAGAAGTTATTAGGAAATGGAGATATGCTTTTTCTAGCCGGTAATTCAGCTAAGCCACGAAGAGTCCAAGGAGCTTTTGTCTCTGAAAAAGAAGTTAAAAAAGTGACTGATTATTTAAGAGAATCAAGTCAGCCAGAATACGTAGAAGAAGTTGCCAGTAGTTCAGAACCTAAACATCAAATTAGCATTGGATCTAATTCACAAGAGAGCAATGAAGAAGATGAATTGCTAGAGGAAGCTAAGGAATTAGTTATTCAAGCAGGTAAGGCTTCTGCTTCTCTGTTACAGCGTCGTTTACGCGTTGGTTATGCAAGAGCAGCTAGGCTATTGGATGTTTTAGAAGAACAAGGTGTTGTCGGTCCAGCAGATGGAGCAAGACCACGTGATGTTTTTGTTGACGAAGGGATAAAAGAAGACTAAATTAAGATTATGACAAAACAAAAAACTGAAGGGGGAAAATCAATAAGAGAAGATAAGATAAAAATATTAGATGCTACGGTTGATGAAATCAAGGGTCGTTTTGGAGATGGAGCAATTATGAAATTAGGAGAAGCTAAACATGTTGATATAGATGCTATTTCTACTGGTTCAATTTCATTGGATTTAGCTTTGGGAGTTGGAGGAATGCCTAAGGGCAGAGTCGTTGAGGTTTACGGTCCTGAATCAGGAGGGAAAACCACATTGGCTCTTCATGTTGTTGCTGAAGCTCAGAAAAAAGGCGGATTAGCTGCCTTTATTGATGCTGAACATGCTTTAGATCCGGAATATTCAAAAAAAATAGGTGTTAATATTAATGATTTGTTAATCTCTCAACCTGACACTGGAGAACAGGCTTTAGAAATTTTAGAAAGCCTAGTTAAATCTGGAGTAGTTGATGTTGTGGTTGTTGATTCGGTCGCAGCTTTAACTCCGCGAGTTGAAATTGAAGGAGAAATGGGTCAGTCGCATATTGGCTTGCAAGCGCGTTTAATGTCACAAGCTCTTCGTAAGCTTACAGCTATTGTTGCTAAGAGTGGAACAACTGTTATTTTTATTAATCAATTAAGAATGAAGATAGGAATTATCTTTGGTAATCCTGAAGAAACACCTGGTGGAAAAGCATTAAAATTTTATTCTTCAGTCCGTTTAGAATTACGTCGTTCAGCACAAATTAAACAAGGGGATAGAATTATTGGAAACAGGGTTAAAGCTAAAGTTGTTAAGAATAAAGTGGCTCCGCCATTTCGACAAACAGAATTTGATATTTTTTATAACGAAGGAATTTCTAGATTAAGCGATATTGTAAATACAGGCGTTAAATTTGGAGTGATTAATAGAGCTGGGTCTTGGTTTAGTTATGAAGGAGAAAAGATGGGACAAGGAATAGAAGGATCTAAGATTTATTTAAAAGAGAACCCTAACATTATTAAGGATCTTATTAAGAAAATAAAAAAAGCTGCTCAAGAGCAACAATAAGAACAATCATTTCTTTCTATTTTACGTATATTTTTTTATTTTCTTGTGAATGGTAAAAGTCCGGTGATTCGGGCTTTTTTAATTGCATTAGCTAATTTTCTTTGATGCTTAGCACAGGTGCCAGTTCTACGCGGAGAAATAATTTTTGCTTGACCTGAAATAAACCGATATAATAATTCAGTATCTTGATAATCAATTTTGTCGATTTTTTGTTGACAGAAATAGCAATTTTTCATAATTAAAATGGTATGTTTTGAACATTAACACTATCTTCTTCTTCAGTTTTATTTTCTTCAACTGGTTCATCTGCTTCGATTACTGGAATTTCTTCTTGTGAAGGCATATTTGTTTCTTTGGATGGAAAATTATTTTGATTTGTTGATTCTCTTGGTTTTTCATCACTTCTTGGACCCATTTGCATATTTTCAGCAATAATTTCTGTCTTATATTTTTTTATTCCGCTTTGATCTTCCCAAGAACGTGTTTGAATTCGTCCTTCAATTAAAATCAATTGTCCCTTACTAAGGTATTGTGAACAAATATCAGCTAATTTACCAAATGCAGATGCATTATGATATTCAACTGCTTCTTGTTTGTTTCCGCTAGAGTCTTTCCAAACACGATTAGTAGCAATGCTTAAAGAAACAACGTTTTGTCCTGAAGGCATTGCTCTGGATTCTGGATCCCTAGTTAATCTTCCTGCGATAATTGCTTTATTAAAATTCATAATTTTATTTTATTTATTCGTTAAGTATCTCTTCTAGTTTTTTATCTAAATCTTCTATCTCGGCTTTATTTGCTTTTTTAACTGATTTATTTTCTGATAAGACAGAAGCTTTTTCTTCCTTTACTTCTGTTATTTCTTCTGTTTCTAATTTTTCTATTATTTCTTCTTTATGTGATGGCTCTATTTTTTCAACCATTTTATTATAATCAATTTTTTCTTTTGAATCAATCTTTATTTCATCTCTAGTAGTAATGATGTGGCGCATAAGATTATCTTCCATTTTTAACTCTTGATTAAGTACTTTGACATTCTTAGGTGGTAATGAAAAATTTAATGTTAGATAGAAAGCTTCTTCGTATTTATTAATCGGATAAGAAAGTTTTTTTAATTGAGCAGTTTGATTTTTGTCTGTTTCTTTTTCAGAAAGAGATCCTTCTTGATTAATAATAAATTGTTTCACCTTCTCAATTGTTTTTTCAAGTTTTTCTGGTCCAAGTGTTGGAGGAAAAACTAAAATTATTTGATATTTTTTAGTATTTTCAATCATGAATATAGGGTATCAAAGAAGCAGAGAGAGGTCAAGGGTTTAGATTTTGAATTCAATGACATCTCCGTCTTGAACTATATATTTTTTCCCTTCTATTCTAAGCATTCCTTTCTCTCTAGCAGATGATATGCTTCCAACTTCAATTAATTTTTGCCAATTAATTATTTCAGCTTTGATAAATTTTTCTTCAAAATCACTATGAATAGCGCTTCCGGCTTGAGGAGCAGTTGAATCTTTTTTTATTGTCCATGCTCTACTTTCTGGTCCTCCTGTTGTATAAAAAGTTATTAAATCAAGAGCTTTATAACATTCTTTAATTAGTTCATTTAGATTAGAAGTTGGTGCTCCTATCTCTTCTGCTTCTTCTTTGGATAACTCAGAAATTTCTACTTCTAATTTTAAATCTAAAGAAATGGTATTTTCTAAATTTGAATCTGGAATTGAATCATTTCCGCTAATATTTAATACATGAATCATTTTTTTAGTTGTTAAAAGTCCAAGTTCTTTAATCAATTGTTTATGACTCATTATCTCTTCTTCTTTGCTTATCAGGGTTCCTCGTTCTAATAAGTCTTTTATTTTTTTAAGTATTTCTAATTCTTTAAGTATTTTTTTGTCTCCAGAACGAGTTTGTTTAGTTGTTTTTTCTATTCTATTATTAATAGTTTCTAAGTCCTTCATAATTAGTTCAGTATTTATTATCTCAATATCTTTTTTAGGATTAATTTCATTTTCAACATGAGTAATTTTTTCATTAGTAAAATCTCTTGTTATGTGACAAATTGCATCTACTTCGCGTATATTTGCTAAAAATTGATTACCTAATCCTTCTCCTTGGTGAGCATTCTTAACTAAGCCAGCTATATCAACAAATTCAATTACTGTTGGCGTCATTTTGGGTGTTTTAATAGTATCGTTGATTATTTCTAATCTTTCATCAGGAACAGCAACAATTCCTACATTAGGATTAATAGTACAAAAAGGATAATTAGAAATATCAATCGGTTGTTTAGTGAGTGCTTTGAATAATGTTGATTTGCCTACATTAGGTAAACCAATAATACCGATAGAAAGAGACATATTATTAAAGGAAATAATTATTTAATGAAAAATTAAATTGTTGAATAAACAATTCTTTGAAAAATCTGATACTATTTTGTTCATAAAATAAAAGAGTTGCTTTTTTATAGTCATTTTCATCAATGCTTCTGTAAGATAAAGGACAATAATTGTTGGCTAATAAAATAGCATTTCCAAGTAATCTAGCCGTTCTTTTATTTCCATCCTCAAAAGGTTGAATATATGAAATCATTAGAATAGCCAATAAAGACTTTACCAAAGGATGAATTTCTTTTTTATTTATAATTAAAATCATTTTTTCTAATGCTTCTTTAATTTGAAATTCATTATCAAGTGGTCTGTATTTAGTTCCAGTAATACCGATTAGTCCTTTCCTAATATTTTTATTAATTTTCATATCTTTCACGATTAAATTATGGATATTTTCTATTTTACTTAAGGTTATTTTATTGAAATCAGATTTTTTGTTTAATATATATTCTAGAGCTTTTTTATGATTTAAAATCATTTGTGTTTCTTCTTCGGTATGTCCTTTTGCTTTTTTGTTTTCTCTAATTAAAATTTCTGTATCGATTAAAGAGTATGTGTTTCCTTCAATTTGTGATGATTTCCAACTTAGTTCGATAGTTAATCTCTCAAATTCTTTTTTTAATATAATTGGAGAAAGTCTCTTTATTCTTTTTTGATAGTCATTATTAAATTTATCTAACTTATTGATTTCTATTTTAGAGAAAAGACTGTTATCTAAATTTTTAAAAACTTCAAAATTAAATATTTCGCTTGCAAGACTTCTTTGATCTACTGGAATATTAAAATATTCTTCTATATTAAAAAAAAGAAGTAACTTATTTTTAATATTTTCTTTATATCTAGTATTCCTTCCTTTCCCTATTTGTTTAATTAAATCTTGTGATATTAAAACTTCGAGATCTCGGACAATAGTTACTCTGTCTAATTGGCCAAATTCTTTTAAAAGATATTGTTTTATCTCTTTATTACTAGCGGTTCTACTTTCTCTAATAAAATTGATTATTAAATTTTGTCTTTGTGTTATTTTCGTCATTTTTTAATAAAATTAATTGTTGCATTTATTCTATTTAATTGTAACATTTTGCAACAATTAATGCAACAATAAAAATATTATTTTTTATGGCCTCTAAAGAATTCTTCACCAGTCATAGGTTTTTTACCGGCTGGTTGAATTAACTCTAAAAAAAGAAAACCATCTTTTATTTTAACTTTTAAAATTTTTATTCGTTGATTATTAATTTCTGTCCATGTTCCTGGCCATGGATAAAATGCACGTACTTTTCTTTCAATTTTTTGAACATTTTCTTTTAAATCAATTCTACCATCATCGCGTGTAAGAATTTTAGTATAAGTAGCGTTATCTTCATCTTGAATTTTTGGTTTTATCTTATTTTTAAAATATCGTGGTAGAATTTCTATTAATAATTTAGTTATTTCTTCAGATAATCTGCTTTCTAAACTTTCGTAGGTGTCATCAGGTTTAATATCTGTTTCTTGTTGAGCAATAATTGGACCATGATCCATCTTCTCATCTATTTTCATTATTGTTATACCAGTAGTTTTTTCTCCATTTAAAATTGCAGTTTGGATTGGTGATGCTCCACGATATTTAGGCAAAAGAGAGGGATGAAGATTTAAAGATTTTTTTTTAGGAATATCAAGAATGCTTTTAGGAATCATTTGGCCATAGGAAGATACTAGAATTAAATCTGGTTTAAGTTCATGTATTTTTTTTTCAATTTCAGCTATTTTTTTAGGTTGAAGAATTAATAAATTATATTTCAGCGCTATTTCTTTAACGGGGGAAGGGATTACTTCTTGTTTTCGTCCAACTGGTTTATCTGGAGCAGTTATCACAGCTAAAATTTCATAATTATTTTCAATGAGTTCTTCTAGTGTTGTTATGGCGAATGAAGATGTGCCAATAAATATTATTTTTTGTTTTTTCATTTAATAATCACTTATTAAAACACCATTCAAATGATCCATCTCATGTTGAATAATTCTTGCTAAAAATCCTTTTGCTTCTATTCTTATTAATTCTCCATTAGCATTTAGTCCTTCAACAGTGATTTTTTTATAACGTTTAATTGAAGCAGAAAAGCCAGGTAAACTCAAGCATGCTTCTTCCATACTGTCTTTTCCAAAAGATTTCTTTTTTAATTCAGGATTAATTAATGCAAACGTTTTATTGTTAGGCACTGGCTTAATAACAACAAGTTGTACAGATTGACCAACTTGTGGAGCGGCTAATCCGACATTATTAGGATTGGATTCTAAAATCTTGCTCATATTCAAAATCAACTCTTTAATTTGAGGTGTTATTTCTTCAATCTTTTTAGCTTTTTTCCTTAAAATTAGATTGTCTTCTCCTGTTTCTATTTTCATATTTATAATTATTTAATAATACGCCATTTAATATCTTCTTCTTTACCAGCAAATTCTTTCCATTCATTATCTTCAGTAATTACAAACCACTTTTTTTTAGTTTGAGACCATATCATATGATCTCCTCTAAAAAATGGTTTTTTAACTATTTCTTTTGGTTTTAATTTATCTAATTCTAGCCATTTTTTAAATACGGTTTCAATAGAATAATCAAGGTTTCGTGATTTAGCCCATTTAGATACTTTTGTAATAGCTTTTTTCGCTTTTTGTAAAGATCCAGCTAATTCAATAAGCTGTTTTGCTGGACGGACATAACGAGAGTAAACAATCTCTTTTTTACGAGTATTCTTTTTAAGCTCTGTTAAATCTAGTCCTTTTGTTTTAAAATAGTAATTAACGATTTTCTGAATATCTGTTTCTTTTTGTTTTTTTGTTGTTTTTTTCATCATTTTTAATTATACCGCCTTAATGGTATAATTCAAGTGAATGAAGATTTTAGATATAAAAATAGATGATTTAACTATTGATAAAATTTTTGATAGAATTGATAGTTTTTTACTGAGCAAAAAACAGCATTATATTGTTACTCCTAATCCAGAATTTTTAGTTAAAGCTCAAGAAGATAGAGAATTTAAAGATATTCTCAATAAAGCTGATCTGGCTATTCCAGATGGAATCGGTTTAATTTTTGCTTCATTTTTTTTGGGTAAACCATTAAAAACACGAATAACGGGAGTTGATTTGATGGAAAAAATTTGTTGCAGAGCTGTAAAAATGAATTGGTCAGTTTTTTTAATGGGAGCTAGTCCAGGAATAGCAGAAAAAGCATCAGAAAATTTAAAAGAAAAATATTCTGGATTAAAAATTGAAGCAGGATTTGAAAATCTAAAAGGTAATTCAGAAATTCTTTTTGTAGCATTCGGAATGCCTAAGCAAGAGAAATGGATTGTAAAAAATTTATCTAAATTTCCTTCAGTTAAATTAGCAATGGGAGTGGGTGGTTCTTTTGATTTTATTTCAGGTCAGGTTAAACGAGCGCCTAAAATTTTACAGAGAATTGGATTAGAGTGGTTTTGGCGATTTATGCTTCAACCATGGAGAATGAAGAGAATTTATAATGCATTGATTAAATTCCCTTGGCTTGTAATAAAAGATATGGTATTATTAAAATAAGTAAAAAATTAAAAAAAAGAAAGGAAACATAATATATGTGGTGGATAATAATTATTTCAGTTATAATAATAGCTGGATTAGCTTTCTGGATGATGTCAAATAAGGAAGAAGAAGGATCAGATATTTCTGCTTCACCAGCTGAAGAAGAACCAGTCGTAGAAGAACCAGTTGAGGAACCAGCAGTAGAGGAGCCAGTCGAAGAAAGTTCTGAAGAAGACAAGCCAGTAATGTAACTATTTATTACTGAGTTTTATGAATAGACAGACGAATAAAAGTCTGGTAATTTATTAAATTATCAGACTTTTGTTTTTTTAATATAATTATGTTAATATTATGCCAATGAAAAAGATTTTTACTCATCCTTTTATTTTGTCTTTGTTGATAATCATTAGTCTTATTTTGTTCAATAATCAAGGATGGTTGAATCCAGTTAAAAATGTTTTTTATTCATTTATTGTTCCTGGAGAAGAATTTTCTTATCAAGTTTTTTTTAAGATTAATAAATTTTTAAGTTTTGTCAGTTCAGTTAATACATTAGAACAAGAAAATATTAATTTAAAAGAAGAGAATAAAATTCTTTTGGGTAAGTTAGTCAAATTAGAAGAAGAAGCAAAAGAAAATGATTTTATTCGTAAACAGATTGATTTAGCTTCTTCTAAATTACCATTACAAAATTTAATTTTAGCGAATATAGTTGGTCAAGATTCTTCTAATTTAAGAAGATATTTTTTGATTAATAAAGGACTTAGAGATGGCATTGAAAAAGGAGATGTAGTAATCATTTCTAAAAATATTTTAGTTGGTCAGATTACTGAGGTTTTTGAATCTTTTTCTAAAATTCAGTCGATTATTGATTCTAATAGTCGTGTTAATGCTTTGATTCAGGAATCAAATATAAATGGAATGATTAAAGGAGAACAGGAAAATCGTTTAATAATTGATTTATTGCCTCAAGGTGAGATTATAGAAAATGGACAATTAGTAGTTACTTCTGGATTGGCTGGCTTTTTTCCACGAGGATTACTAATTGGTAAGATTGATAAGATTATTTCTTCTGATGTTCAAATTTCACAGATAGCTAAAATTAAACCAGCAGTAGATTTTGATAAATTAGAAAGGGTTTTTATCATAACAGAATGATAAACATTAAAAGCAAGCATTTTAATTTTTTTCGCATAAAAATTGAAAATAAAACATGAAATCTATTTTAATTCTTTTTGCTTTATTATTCTCGGTAATTCTTCAAACTACATTAATTCCTTTTGTGGCTGTTTTCGGAGTTGTTCCTAACTTAGTCTTAGTTTTGATTTTAATTTTAATTATTTGGAAAAGATTTGAAAATATTTGGTGGATGGTTCTTTTATCTGTTTTATCTTTAGATTTATTATCTGGCTTGCCGTTTGGATTGATAAGTTTGAGTTTAATTATTACAGCTTATTTAATCGATCAATTTAATCGGAATACTTTTTCTGAAATTAAATTTTGGATTATTATTAGTTTAATAGTTTCAGGAAGCCTTATTTATTTCATATCTTTATTTATTTTAAGTAATATTTTTGAGATTGGTTTTGTCTTTAGTTTAAAATATCTATTAATAGAAATTATATATAACCTAATAATCAGTTCTATTTTTTATGTTGGGGCTAAAAAAATATTTTGTTAAACATAGGGGAAGGGAGGACATTGAAGCAGAGGAGATTTTTTTGGATGCAGAAGCGATTCGTTCAATAGAAGAAAAGGGGAAACTAGAACAACCAATTAAAAATTGTAACTTTATTTTCTTTTTTATTCTAATCGTTTTTTCTCTGTCTTTTTTGTTTTTACGGACTGGTTATCTTCAAATTATTAAAGGGTCGTATTATAGCGATTTAGCTCAAGGAAACAGATTGAGGATTTATCCAATTAGTGCTCCGCGTGGAATAATTTATGATAAAGAAGCTAAACCATTGGTATATAATATTCCTAGTTTTGATTTAATTGTTAGTTTAAATGATTTTTTTGATAATTCAGATAAAGTACAAAAAGAAATATTAATAAAAATATCTGATATAACTGAAAGAAATCAAGAAGAATTAACAAAAAAGATAGAAGACGCACACGGACAGGTTAGTCAGATTGCTTTACTAAAAGGGATTGAACGTTCTCATGCTTTAGTTTTAGAAACAATTGTTAATGATTGGCTTGGTTTAAGATTAGAAAAAAATGCTCAGCGTCAATATGTAGATGGTTCATATTTCTCTCATATAATTGGATACACAGGACAAGTTAGTCAATCAGATTTAGATAAAAACTCTAATTATTGGTTAAACGATCAGATTGGCAAAGATGGATTAGAATATTTTTATGAAGATTTATTAAGAGGAGAATCTGGACAAGAGCAGATAGAGGTTGATTCTTTAGGTAAAATTCAAAATATGCTTGCTGATAAACCTCCTATTCCTGGAATGGGATTAGTTCTTCATATTAATAAAGACTTGCAAATAAATCTTTTTAAATCTTTAGAAAAAACAAAAAATAAAGCAGTTGCATTGGCAATTGATCCACGTAATGGAGGTATTTTAGCATTGGTTAGTATACCAAGTTTTGATAATAATCTTTTTGCTCAAGGAATTTCTAAAAAAGAATTAACTGATTTGGAAAAAAACCCAAATGAACCATTTTTGAATAGAGCATTATTAGGTCAATATCCACCAGGTTCAGTAATCAAACCCTTAATTGCAGCAGCAGCATTAGAAGAAAAAATAATTAGTCCCTATCAATCAATTAATTGTACAGGAGCAATTACAATTTTTAATGAGTATAACCCTGAAATTGTTTATCGTTTTCCTGATTGGAAAACACATGGTTTAACTAATATAATTAAAGCCATTGCTCAATCTTGTAATGTTTTCTTTTATACGGTTGGTGGTGGATATAATGATATAGAGGGATTGGGGGTTGATAGAATTAAAAAATATTTAGAATATTTTGGATTAGGAGAAGAAACAGGAATTGATTTGCCCAATGAAGAAAAAGGATTAATTCCTGATGAAGAATGGAAAAAGATGGCTAAACAAGGTGAAGAATGGTATTTGGGAGATACTTATCATTTATCAATTGGACAAGGAGATATTTTAGTCACTCCATTACAAATGGCCATGGCTTTATCTAGTATTGCTAATGGTGGTATATTATATCAACCGCAAATAACAGATAAAATCATTGACTTAGATGGTAATTTAGTTAAGAATATATCAACAAAGATAATTAAAAAAGATTTTATTAATCTTGATAATATTAAGGTAGTTCAAGAAGGAATGCGTCAGGCAGTAATCGATGGTTCAGCAGTCTCTTTATCTAGTCTATCAATTGATGTAGCTGGAAAAACAGGAACAGCTCAATTCGGAAACAAAGGAGAAACGCATGCTTGGTTTATTGGATATGCTCCATATGAAAATCCAGAGATTGTTATTGCTGTTTTAGTAGAGGCAGGCGGGGAAGGACATAAATCGGCCGTACCAGTAGCTAAAGAAATTTTAAAATGGTACTTTAGTAAATAAATAATATTGATTTTTAATTTTTAATTCTTAATTTTATAGATAATTCTTTAATAATTTAATTTTTAAACATTAAAAAATTTATTCAAATGAAATATATTTCATCAGAGGGATTAGAAAAGTTAAAAAAAGAATTGAAAGAGAGGCAAACAGTTTCTCGTCAAGAAATTGCTCAAAGATTAGATGAAGCTAAATTATTGGGTGATTTAAGCGAGAATGCTGAATATTCAGCAGCTAAAGAAGCTCAGTCTTTTAATGAAGGAAAAATATTAGAGTTAGATAAAAATATTAAAGAATCAATAGTTCTTAAGCCAGCTAGAAAAGGACAGAAAAAAGTTAAAATAGGAGCAGTGATTGAAGTTAAATTAATGGATGGTAATTCTAATAATCAAACTTTTATGATTGTTGGTTCTCAAGAGGCTGATCCTGGCAATGGGAAGATTTCAAATGAATCACCTTTAGGCAAGGCCTTTTTAGATAAAGAAATTAATGATATAATAGAAATAGAAACGCCAAAAGGCAAAGTTAATTATAAGATAATGGTAATTAAGTAATTTATAATTAGTATTTTAATTTATGCCTAGTTTTGAAGAAATAAAGAAAAATAGAATAGATAAACTAGAAAGGATTAAAAAAGTAAATGTTGATCCTTATCCAGCTAAAGTTAAAAGAACTCATACATGCAATGAAGCAATTGAGCAATTTGAAGATGGGAAAGAAATGATTTTAGTTGGAAGAATAATGACTATTCGTGGTCATGGAGGATCTACCTTTATTGATATTGAAGATGGCTTTGATAAAATACAATCTTATTTTAAAAAAGATGAATTAGGCGAAGAAAAATATAAGTTTTTTCAAGATAATTTTGACATTGGAGATTTTATCGAAATTAAAGGTTCTCTTTTTTTAACAAGAAAAGAAGAAAAAACTCTTTTAGTTAAAGATTTTAATATTCTAACTAAAAGCTTAGCGCCATTACCAGAAAAATGGCATGGGCTAAAAGACGTAGAAGAGAGATTCCGTAAAAGATATTTGGATTTGATAATGAATAAAGAAACGAGAGAGATTTTTAGTAAGAGGAGTAAGATTATTAAAGATATAAGAAACTTTTTAGATGAGAATAAATTTGTTGAAGTAGAAACGCCAATTCTACAATCACTTTATGGAGGGGCGAGTGCTAAGCCATTTAAAACTCATCTTAACACATTAGACATTGATCTATATCTAAGAATTGCTCTTGAACTATATTTAAAACGATTATTAGTTGGAGGCATGGAAAGAGTTTATGAAATTGGTAGATGCTTTAGAAACGAAGGAATGGATAGAGAACATAATCCTGATTTTACAATGTTAGAATGCTATGTAGCTTATTGGGATTGGGAAGATTTAATGAGTTTTATGGAAAAAATGATGCATCATATTGATTCTAAAATTTTTCCTGAAAAATGGGATAGAGTTAAATATGATGATGTTGTTAAGAATGGAGATGAAAAAGAAAGTTTTTCTAAAATTGAAAAACCAACCTTTGTATTATATATTCCAGATATTCCTCTTTGTAAAAAAGGGCAAGCTCTTCAAGGAGTTGTTCAAGGAGTTGAATTAATTAAGGCCTTTACAGAGCAAAATGATCCATTAGAACAGAGGATCGCATTTGAGAATCAAGAAAAATTACATAAAAAAGGAGACGAAGAAGCTCAAAGGTTAGATGAAGATTTTTTAGAGGCATTAGAGTATGGTATGCCTCCGGCAGCTGGTTTTGGTTTAGGAATAGACAGATTATTAATGCTTTTAACAGATGCAAAAAGCTTAAGAGAAAGCATTCTATTTCCTTTAATGAAGCCAAAAGAATAAATCTATGTTAGATATAAAATACATAAGAGAAAATTCTGATAAAATTAAAGATGGTTGTCGTAAAAAAAATGTTAATTGTGATATTGACCTGCTTTTGAAATTGGACAAAGAACATAGAAAACTACTTCAAGAAATTGAAGGACTAAAAGCTGAACAAAATAAATTAGGAAAAGAACAGCAAGAAGAAGCTAGGGCATTAAAGAATAAAATAAAAGAAATTGAACCAGAATTAAAAAAACTTTGGGTAGAATATAATTCTTTAATGAAGCAAGTTCCTAATATGCCATTAGAAGACGTTCCAGTCGGTAAAAATGAAAGTGATAATAAAATCTTGCGCAAAGAAGGCAAAAAGCCTGAATTTTCTTTTGGACCTAAGGATTATTTAGATATTGCTGAGAATTTAGATATTATTGATATTAAAAGAGCATCTAAAGCATCGGGTACTCGTTTTGGATACATCAAAGGTGGAGCTGCTTTATTAGAATTTGCTTTAATCCAATTTGCTTCTAATGTTTTATCAAAAGAAGGTTTTATTCCAATTATTCCACCAGTTATGTTAACTAAAAATGCTATGTCTGCCATGGGATTTCTTGATAAAAAATCTGATACTGAAGAAGTTTATTACTTAGAAAAAGATGACTTATATCTAATTGGAACATCAGAACAATCAATCGGAGCAATGCATATAGATGAACTTTTTCAAGAAAAAGAATTACCAAAAAGATATTTTGGATTTTCAACTTGTTTCAGAAGAGAAGCAGGAGCTTATGGTAAAGATACAAAAGGAATTTTACGAGTTCATCAATTTGATAAAATAGAGATGTTTTCTTTTTGTAAACCAGAAAATTCTTCAGAAGAACATAAGTTAATTTTAAGTATTCAGGAAAAGTTGATGAAGAAATTAAAATTATCTTATCAAGTAGTTCATTTATCGACTGGAGATATCTCTGCTTCTTCAGCTTCAACTTATGATATTGAGACATGGATGCCAGGACAAAATCAATACAGAGAAACACATTCAACTAGTAATTGCACTGATTTTCAAGCAAGGAGATTGAATACCAGATATAAGGATAAAGATGAAATTAAATTTGTTCATACTTTAAATGGAACAGCATTTGCTATTGGTAGAATGCTTGTTGCTATTATTGAAAATTGTCAACAAAAAGACGGTAGTATTAAGGTTCCTAAAGTATTAAGAGAATACATGAATGGAATTAAGAAAATTAGTTAGCCTCTGAAGATGGAAGATCATGATAAAAAATAGTTTTCAAAATAACAGAAAGAGAAGATCATCCCTCAAGATATATTTTTTTGCAGGGGTATTTTTTTGTTTATTAGCTGGATTAATTTATATTGCAATTTGGTTGCAATATTTTTGGATAAAAAATATTAATATTGAGAATGACATGATACATGTTTCTTCTTTAGAAATTGGAAAAGATGTTCAAGTTAAGATAGATGGTATGTTTTGGAAATTTATTCCAAAGAAAAGTATTTTTTTAACTTCGATTGATCAGATTAAAAATGAAATTTTAGATAAATATTCAGAAATTAAAACAATAGAGATTAAAAAGAAATTTCCTGATACCTTAAATATTAAAATAGAAAAGAGAAAAAATATTGGAGTTTGGTGTCAGATTGAACCAGACGAAACAGCAACTAGCACAGAGAGAATAATTGAAAGAAAGATTAATGAGTGTTTTTATTTCGATTCTGATGGCATTATCTTCCGTGAAGCATCATTAATTAAAGGAGGTCTGGTTTTAAATGTTTACGGAATTAAAAAACCAATTAATCTTAGAGATGAAATAATGTCTCTAGAATTAGTTGAATTTATTTTATTTACTAGACAAGAATTACCTGAAATAATTGATTTTGAAATTGTTTCTTTTGAAAATTTAATAGCAACGACAAATAAGGGTTATCAAATATATTTTAATCCTACTTATTCAGCAAGGTCTCAATTAGAGGCCCTAAGAATGGTTATAAAAAAAGAAATCAAGCAAGAGCTTGATTCTTTAGAATATATTGATTTAAAAATAGAAGGAAGAGTCTATTATAAATAACTATTTAATATTATAAACAAAAATAGAATTACCGATTACTGTAACCGGCTCGTATTGGTTTAGCCAATTATATGAGTCGGTTTTTTCTTGATATCCTTTGGTTGTGACACCTCGTCCTCCTTGTAAAAAGCTTGCTGAGATAGCTAACCAAGAGTTAGAAGGTAATTCATTGGGAAGTCGGTCTTTCCACCATGATTGATATTTATCACCAAAGCGATATCTAAGATCATCTCCTCCGAAATAGTCAATATAAATAGTTTTAATTTCATTGTCTTCAACATATTGAGCTAATCGCTTAAGGTCTTGTCCCCAGTCAAGATTAGAATCGGTTACATATTTATATCCTTGATTTGGTCCTCCAACTAATTCATTAAAATATGTTAAGAAATGAGGATATATTCCTATTACGCTAAAACCATACCAAGCAAGAAGAATAATCAATACTAGATATTTTATATACAATTTAAAATATTCTTTAAACGTCATTTTTATAGAAACAAAAACTTTTTTAGGAGTTAATCTAATTTTTTCAAGAAATGGACCTGGAGGAAGGCATAGCCATTTACTAATTTGACCGCCAATAAGAATATATATAATAGGAAATATTGGTAAAACATGTCTTACACCAATATTAAGATTACTTGTAATACTTACATACCAATAAATACCTAAGAATATGAGCAAAGATATTTCAACAAGACCTGCTTTAATTTGGCGTCTTCTTATAAAGGCAATTCCAATAGCAGCTAATATTAAAATAAGTAATGCTAATGGAACTTTTATTAAAAATACAACTGGGAAATATAAAGGCCATGCAATATTAGATATCTCACCTAAGAAATAAGTGGTATTTCCTCCTGCAGCACGTTGAATGACCATAAGTAATCCAGTAAAAAATTGTCCATAGGGACGAAGGATTGTTTTTGTATTCATCCAAAGAGTTGGATCTGCAAATAGTTTGTTCCCATAAGTTGCAAGATTATGTTCAGCATCAGATATTTGTTTTTCAAAAGGATAATTCCATGTATGAAAAAGATAAACAGGATACGCTAATACCATAGCAATAACTCCAATCAATACTAATCCAAATATTAATTTCCAATTTTTATTCACGATAGCCCAAATTAATGTAATTAAAATAAAATATGGAATTAAAAGAACAAGTGAGAATTTAGTTAATAGAGCAAGGCCAAAAACAATTCCAGCAATAACTAAATTTTTTCTATCTGGTTTTTGAAGCCACTTAACTAAATAATATGTTGCAATAAAAAAAGCTGCTGCTGCTCCAACATCAGTAGTGACCAAACGTCCATGAGCAATAAAAGTAGGTGATAAGGAATAAAGAAAAAGAGCTATTAATCCAGCTTTATTTCCATAAAGTTCGCGTCCCCATTTGAAGACATAAAAACCGAGAATAAGCATTATTAATATCATTGGCAAACGGGCGAAGAAAACAATTTGATCTGCATCATTTTGATTTCTAAAAAGAAGTTCGCGTCCAAAATCCCATTGTCCGTTAATAGCATTTTGCCATGATTCTTTTTGATCGGGAAAGTTGATTGTTGTTCCAGTTATTTTTGAACCTATTAAAACAGATAATCCAGCCATGTCTTTAAGCAATGGTGGATGCTCTGGATTTAAACGCATATCTTGTTTTACAATATATGAATAACCAGACGGAGTATGAGCCAATTCATCCATTGTATTGGCATCGCCTAAAATACTAAAAAAAGCTAGTCCAAACATCAATAATAATAGAAAGCTAGCTAAAATATTTGTTATAATCTTATTCATTCTTCAATTTTAACATAATATGGGTTATAATATCAATTAAGAATATGTGGAAAAGATTTTCTATATTAATAATTTTAATTTTAGCAGGATTAACTCTCAATACTGTTGTTCATGCCTATTTACCAAAGGCAGATTTGATTAAAGGAAGTGGTCCTGAAGTTTATATTTTAGAAAATGGAACTAGGCATTGGATTCCTAGTATAGAGATATTTAATGAGTTCAATTTTAAATGGCAAAATATTAAGGTTTTTTCTGATTTAACAATAGAAAGCTATCCGCAAGATGATGATTGGAGAAAATACGATGATCATCCTGATGGTTCTTTATTAAAAGGTTCTGGCTCTGAAGTGTATTTAATTGAATTAGGCAAGAAACGTTGGATCCCAAGTCCTTCTGTTTTTATTAACAATAATTTTGGTTGGAAATATATTCTTGAAATTGATGATGATGATTTAGATGATTATGACTTAGGAGATTATGTTGTTTTTAACGAAACAAATCGTTATCCAGATACAACTATTTTAGAAGGACCTGAACAAGGAGATATATTAGAAACAGGTGAAATTGAATTTAGATATTCAGGAAGCAATCCAATGGGCCCAGTAAGTGATTTAGATTTTGAAACATATTTAAAGGGGCATGATGATGATTGGAGTTATTCAAGTTCTAATTATATAAAAGAATACGATTTATCAGATGAATCTAATAGAAGTTATTCTTTTTATGTAAGAGCTAAAAACAAAGAAGGATATTATGATCCAACTCCAGCTATTATAAATTTTCAGCTTGGAGTTTCTTCTTATTATCAAAAGGTAGAAATAGATGATATAGAATATGATGAAGATGATTTTAAAGATGATAATATTGTTTTAAGCAATGAAAGCAATGAAATAATTGATATAACTGGATGGACAATTCAAGTAAAAGGGAACAGCTTAGATGTTGTTCAAGCCGTTAGAAGATTAAAGGCGCCTTTTACTGATGCAACCAATGTTAATATTAGATTAAATCCTGATGATGAATTAATTATTTCAGCAGGGCTTAGTCCTATTGGAGTCAATTTTTTAACTAATAAGTGTACCGGATATTTAGATCAAGATAATTTTAATCCTTCCTTGGACACAAATTGTCCATATCCAAATGAATCAGATTATAGTTATTTAAACGAATCTTGTCGTGATTTTATTGATGATTTAGATAGATGTGAATTGCCTAATTATATTAATGATTCTGCAATTAGTTTGGATAGTGAATGTACTTCATTTTTAAATGAAAATTTAAATTATAGTCATTGTTATTCAGAACATAATCAAGATCCAGATTTCTATAACGATGAATGGCGTATGTTTTTAAATAGAACTTCAAATGATGTTTTTTCTAATGTTAGCGATACAATTATTCTTTATGATCAAAATGGATTAAAAGTTGATGAATATTTTTATGATTAATATTTTTATGTTAAAATATATAATAGGAATAAATAAATAATTATGGAAGAAAAAACACAAGACAAATATCAGGAGCCAGTAGAAGGAGATCCAATTGCTGCGAAAGAACAGCCAATTGAACATTCTCAAGAAGTTTTCCAACCAAAAGCAGAACAAGAACCAAAAGTCGAAACTCCTCAATCAATTAAGGGGACTGATTTATTAGAGAAAAAAATAGTTCAAGAGGTTGCGCCAGCAACGCCAGTAACACCAATGCCAGTTCAGCCAACTGAAGATTCAAAATACGAAGGACAGATTAAAGTATTACGTGAGATTGCTTTTGAAAAAGGATTAGATGCAGCCATTGAAGAAGCTAAAAAGCTTAATAATCCATATCTTTTAGATGAATTTCATGATGATTTAGTTGATAATTTTTATAAGAAATTAGTTGAAGCTGGAAAATTAGAGCAAAGATAAATATTATGACATTAAATCAAATACTCATAAGTATTGTTTTTTTGCTTATTTTAGGAATTGTTGGAATAGTCACTTTAATTATTCTTGAAAGCAAAAAGAAAAAGGGGAGGATA
>Ga0222700_1000032_pt1 | contig 33372 bp, 49 predicted proteins | sample AntAcemetage1454_FD_181013 | JGI IMG/M metagenome (GOLD analysis project Ga0222700, IMG submission 181013) | Saline water microbial communities from Ace Lake, Antarctica - #1454 | ecosystem: Environmental > Aquatic > Non-marine Saline and Alkaline > Saline | place: Antarctica: Ace Lake...
AAAATAAATGCAATAAAAAAACTAGCAAAAAAAAGAGGAGTTAATATTTCTACAAGAGTCAGACAAATTGGTTTTTTTAATCAGTTAAGGCAAGAGAGTAAAACTCCTGTCTTAGGTTCATTTCGACCTGTACAGGATAATGGAAGACCTATTTCAACTCTAACTGCTGCTGAACAACCAACAACATTTTTCCTAAAACTACAAAAAAGATTTGATAATCAAAGAAGAAAATTAAGGACTAAATTATTAAGAGGGAAAAAATTAACAATAGAGGAAAATGCTAGACTTGTTGGATTAGTTATGACTTCTGGATTTGCTGGTTTAGCAATTGCAGTAAAACAAATACCTAAAGCAGTAGTTAATCTTGTTAAAAATCCAAAAAATTTATTAAAAGTTCCGGCAGCAATAAAATCTGAGGGAGTCAAATTTGGTCAATTAATAAAAATAAGTCCAACAGAAGCTGTTGCTAAAGTTGGAACAGAAATTCTTTTATTAAAAGCATCCGGAAAAGTAATAAAGGTTGTTGGGAGGGTTGGAGGAGGAGTTACTACTAGACTTTCTCCAAAGTTTAAAGGGGTTAAAACAACCCCATTGGGAATACAAGAAATTAAAGGAGTAAAAAAAGTAGGGGATATTAGATTGATTCCTGGGGGGGGTGAAAAACTTAAAGTTAAACCCTTAAAAGCTGTAAAAGAGGCAAAGTTAGAAGGTCAACTTAAATCTACCCCGAAAATTCCAAAAACAAATCAAATTCAAAAAGATATATTGAGTGTTGTAAAGAAAAAAGGAGATATTGTTACTGGTAGTTTTGCTCAAAATACTTTATTAAAAAAACAGTTTACAAGAAGATTTAAAGATTTAGATATTTTAACAAAAAATAGACCTGCACTTATAGCATCATTAAAAAAGAAATTTGGTAAAAGAATTAAATTTAAAAAAAGATTTAGGAGTATTGAAGCAATTGTTGGAAAAAAACAAGTTGCAGATTTAGTTGAATTAGAATTTGGTGAGGTAGGGTTTGTTAAGAAGTTTGGAATTACTAAGGTTAAAGGACTTAAATTAGTTAAACCAGAAGCAAGATTGGCATCTAAAGTATTTCAATTAGGTATAGGAAAAAAAGGAAAAGTGTTAAAAGATATAGAACTATTATTTGGAAAGAAAGTTGCCTTGAATGTTCCAGCAGTTAAAGGGGCATTTGGTTATAGTAATAAAGAGTTAAGGTCTTTTATAGGGAAGAGAGGACCTATAGCAACATCACAAATAGATTTATTGGGAAAAGGAATCTTTAAAGCAAAAGAATTAAAATTGAAAAAGTTCTTGTTTGCAAATCCTTTTGATATAAAAACTGGAAAAGCACAAACAAGGATAAGTAGATTAGGTCTTTCTGAAAGTGATGAAGCAAGTATGTTAGATATTCTTGCAGGAGATGTAACCTTTAAGAAAAATAAACCACAAATATTTGTATTTCCAAACGAAAAAATCTTTGCCAAAGGGAAGGGAGTAAAGTTTGGAAAAGAAATAGCTAAAACAGAAAAAGGATTTATAGTTCCTGAATTTTCTAGTGAATTAGAAGTTGTTCTCGGTTCTGGTTTTATGATTAAAAAAGGTAAGAAACTAGCGACAACAGTTATTAAAGGGCGTAAAGTTCCAATTTTTGAAATTGAAAAAATAAAGATTCCAAAAGAAACAAAAAAATTAGTTAGTAATATAAAATCTTTGAGAAATAAATTGAAATCTAAAAAGTTGAAACCTTCCCAAAGAAAAAAAATGGTTAAAAGTTTTAAATCTCAAACAAGTAGATTAAATAAAGATTTAAAGAAAAAGACTGGGTTTAATTTTAATAGGGATTTCATAAGAAGTAAGGATATTAAAAAGAAAAAACTTGTTTCATTACAAAAAAGTTTAAAACCAATATCTAGAAAAAGGTTGACAAAAAGAAAAGGAGAACCATCTTTATTTGATAGATTTCGTTTTGAAAGACAAAAACTTGGACCAACAAGAAAACCATCTAGGAAATCAAGAACTCAACCTAGAGGAAAGCCAAGACCAAGACAAAGTGTTAGACCAAGACAAAGTGTTAGACCAAGACAAAGTGTTAGACCAAGACCTCCTATAAGTCCACCAGTAAAACCTCCAATAAGGTCTGGAGCCAAAGGGAGACCAGGAATACTAATCAAATTTAAGAAAACTATTGGAAGAAAAAGTAAAAAGCAAAAACCAACCCCAGTATTCAACGTATTCGGTAAGAAAGGAAAGAAATTTATTAAAATATCTTCAAAACCATTAACTAGGGATGATGCTTTATCCAAAGGAACCTTTGCAATAGATAATACTGTTGCTAAAACCTTTAAAATAGTTCCAGCAGGAAAGACAAAGAAACCTGCAAAGTTGAGAAAGATTGAAAGCAATTATTTTAAGAGAGCAGGATTTAAACTAAGAGAACAAAAGATTAGAAGGGGTAGAAGATTTGCACTTAAGGATAAATTCATAGAAAAAAGGAAATTCGGTATTGATACTCGGGGTGAAAAGAGGGGATTAACTTTATCTAAATTTCTAAAAAGGAGAAAACAAACTCCTGCTCAGAAAAAAGTTATGTTGAAAAATCTAGCTAAAGCTAGAAGAGCAAAAAGGAGGAAAAAATAATATGGCAGTACACAACTCACAAACTTTGAAGAATGCTAAGGAAATGGCAGCTAGTTTTAGAAGAAAAGGATTTAAATCATCTGTTTTCAAAAAAGGAAAGGGTTATGGAATTAGTGTTACAAGAAAGTAGAATAACCAAGAAATTCAGAAAGAAGGAAAACAAGAAACATCCTTATAAAAATACAAGGAGAAAAATTAAATGTCAAAAAGTTTAAAACAACTTCAGGAAGAGAATGAAAAATTAAGAAAGATAATTCTAGCAAGGCAAAAAAAGGAAGATGCTACAATAGAACAGAACCGTTTACTTAGACAAAATAAACAATTATTAAGACAAATAAAATATAAAAAAACTCTTAGGTTTGCCCAAGGTGCAGAAAAAATTGCAACAGGTACTGGAAGAATTGGATTAAAATTAGGTAAAGGTATTTTTAGAGGATTACAAAAACTTGAACAACAAAGATTAAAAAATGAATCTCTTAATAGAAAAATATCTCGTGTTGTAAAGAAAAAATCTCCTTCAAAAGTAAAAAAACGTAAAAAGAGGTAATTTTATATAAACTAATTACTTCAGTTAACTATGAAGGGAACGGGAATTTTGTTTATGGTTGGAGTTATGTTAATTGCTGCAAGATTCACTAAATTCCTTATGATAAAAACATATTGGATTTTATTATGTTTCTTTCTATGGGGAGTTTTGATATTTATCTCTATTCACAATAAGAATAAGGAAAGAAATATACCAAGACCTGTTTATTTGGCTAAATAAAAATGAGTGATAAAACAAAAAAAGGTGTAGGGAAGTTAGTAGTAACTATTTTTTTAATCTTTTTATTACAATTATTTTCAATAGGTATGGTTAGTTCTTTAGAAACTTTAAAACCAGCAAAATTAAATCAAGAGTACATTGCACTTCAAACTTGTGCAAATTGTACTTATATAAATATTACTTTATCTAGATTAAATCAAGTAATTATCACCAATGTTCCAATGACTAATAATGGTTCTGGAACATGGACATATAATTTTACTCCAACAGAATTAGGTAGGCACGATATGACAGGTAGTGGAGATATAGATGGAGTAGATGCAAGTTTTGCAACATATTTCATAGTAACACCAAATGGGGAAGAAATTACTCCTGGACAATCAGTTTTATATTTTATTTTTGTAATAGTCTCCTTTGGTTTGTTGATACTCCTCTTTTATTTTGTGATGATAATTCCTAAGGAGAACATTGCAAGTAATAGAGGAGACATAGTTGAAATAAGTTTTATAAAGTATCTAAGAATATTTTTTATTGCATTATTATATCCTTTAATAATAATCATTTTGAATCTAATGAATGGGTTGGCAGTTAATTTTTCAACATTAACAATGTTTTCTGGAACTATTGGTTTCTTATTTGAAATTATGCTTAGAGGATCTTGGATATTTACTGTTGTTATTGTATTATGGATATTTTATATGCTTATTAAAGATTCAAATGTTAAAAAACAAATTCAAAGATTAGGGAGGTTTAGAATAAATGGGTGAAAATTCAAAAGAAATAGAAACTATAAATAATCAAATTAAAGATTTAAAGAAAAAGAAAGATGAGTTAAAAGTCACAAATAAAAGAGGAAATAATCAATCAAATATCTTGAGGAGGATGTCAACAAATTTCTTTAATGAAATGCGTTCCATTGACAAGGATAGAGAAAAGTTTGGATTTAACCCATTATCTCTTCCAGAAAAAACAGATCTAGTAATAAAACATAGAGATTGGATGAAAACGAGGCAAGATATAACACACTTCAATAAGGAAATAGAAAATAATGGAAGAATATCAAATGAACAAAATGTTTAGAAATAATAAGAAAGGACAACTAACGATCTTAATGATATTCTTAATTCTAGGTTTGTTATTTGCAGCAATCATGTTATTTACTGGGGGAATAGCAACAACAAAAATTAATGATGTTTTAAATCAAGATATTCCAGTTGGACAAGTTAATTTAAAAAATGTATCTGCTGTTACTTTTGGACAATTTAATGCAATGTATTTGAATAGTGCAGAATGGTGGGGACTTTCAGTAATTTTTGGATTAATATTAGGTTTATTTTTCTCAGCATATATGACTAGAAATATGCTTCCTAAATGGGGAATTATATTTGATATTTTTATAATTGTAGCTATGTTTATAGTGGCCCTTTATGTAAGTAGTTCTTACAGTGTATTATTAGATGCCTTAGAAGCAGCAGGAGAACCGTTTTTAGAAACATATACTCCAAAAACTTCTATGTTTATTCTTAATCTTCCAATTTTTGTAACAATTATTGGAGTTATAATGATGTTTTTATTTCACTCAACTATTCCAAGAAAGAGAGAGGAAGGAGCACAATCTGGAGGAATACTTCAAGGAGTATAATAAAATGGAAAACACTCAAAAAAACACACGTTGTAAACCATTCTCAATAGTTTTATTAATTGTTTTGATGTTTAGTATAGCTCAAATTAGTCTTATCTCGTCGGCAGATTGGGATAATGTTAAAGATTATGATAAACAAACTAAAACTATAACTATTAAAAACTTCTTTGGTCTAGGTTCAGATGTTGCAACAATAACACTAAATACTCCTCTTGTTATGTATGTAGTTCCTGGAAAGAATAGGTTAGTTGCAGAGTTTACAATAGATAATTCTCATGATAATTATTTAGGAGTCTTCAAAGAGATGGAGTTCTATAATAGATTTAAGATTAAAACAAATGTTCATTTTACATATAAAGTAAAATCTATATCTTATACTCCATTTAATATTTATGAAAACCAATGTAAACAAAGAGATATTGGTAATGGAACAGTGGAAGATTATGATTGTAATAGGGTTTTTATTAGGATGGGTCAAAAAGAAATAATTAGTTGGGTTCCTTTAGAAAAACAAGATTTAACTAAAGGAGAAATTAAAACCATAGGAATTTTTACAGATGTTAATTATGGAGATTATGTTGAATGGATTCCAACTTTATATGGGGTGAGAATAGATGAGTGGGCTATTTGGACTTCTGCTTTTGAGGTAGGAAATGTTGCTTATTGGAGATTTGCTGATGATGGAGTAGATGCTACAGGAAATGGGCATGATTGGAATAATTTTGGTCAAACGTATGTTCCAGGGATGTTTGGTAATGGAACAAATTCTAGTGTTGCAACATTTAGAAATCAAACAAATACAGATTTTAATTTTGGTGATGATGATTTTACAATTAACTTTTGGGCTAATGTAACTAGTGCTGGAAATACTGCTATAGTAGGAACAAAAACAGATGTAGGAGAAACTGGATGGGTTATATTACCTCTTGCTTCAAGATATGTTATGAATATTGGAGCAAAAAATTATTACGTTAAGGATGATACTGTTACTTTAGGTCTTTGGACTATGGTTACAGTGGTGGGTAATAATACAAATGTTTCAATATATTTAAATGGAACTAAAACGGAACTTGAGGCCTCTTCAGAGAGAGTAACAGTTCCAGATGGTGTTCGAGACTTTAAAATTGGAAAGGTAATACCAACAGCTAATGGATTTACTGGAGTTCTAGATGAACTTTCAATATGGAATAGAAGTTTAACTACAACCGAAATTTCAGATTTATGGAATGGAGGGGTTGGAATACAAAAATCTGGATTTGATGTTACTCTTAATACTCCTAGTGATGGTAAACAATTCATTAAGAATAATGTTGCTTTTAATTGTTCTGCTTCTTTATTAAGTGTTGGATTATTAAACATTTCATTAATTCTTGATAATGTATTAAATTTTACTTTACAAAATTCTAGTGTAACCAATAATTTAAGTTTACAAACAATAGTTACTAATATTGGTTCTGGAAATCATACTTGGAGGTGTAATCCTTCAACTGTTAGTAGTTCTTCTAATTCTGCTACAAGAACATTTAGTATTTCTAATTGGTTTGTAAGCTCACAAACATTTAGTCCAACAACAACTATTGGGGCTGTAGAAAAATTTACAATTAATATTACTTATGATAATTCTAAATTTACTAATATTAAATCAACATTATTTTATAATAATACAAGTTATGAAGGTACTTTGATTGGTTCAGGAGGGACTATAGAATTTAATAAAGTAATAACTATTCCTAGTGTAGTATCAAATACAAATATCACTTTTTATTGGGAAATTGGATTATATAATGGTACTTGGAGTTATTTTAATTCCACATTCCAAAATCAAACAGTTAATTTAATGAATCTTGATGATTGTTCTACATTTACAAATGTGATTTATAATTTTACATTATATGATGAGGAAACACAAATTCTCCTTGATAATTCAACTGTAGAAATCCAACTAAATCTCTTTGACGTATCAAGGACTATTTCAATTGTTAAATTTTCACAAAAATTTAATAATACAAATCCAATCCAAATATGTTTTAATGGTTCCATATTATCGAATGTTAATTATTCTGTTGACTCTGTAATAAAATATTCTGCCAATAATACAAAAAATAATATATCTTATGCACAAGAAAGTTACAATATTTTAAATGGTTTATTAACTAACACCTCTGTTCCAAATAATATTAATCTTTATGACTTAAATGAAGATGATTCTACAGAATTTCAACTTACTTTTAGAGATACCTCTTTTTCTGTGGCTCCAAATATAATGGTTTATTTGTATCGTCAATATGTTGCAGATAATACCTTTAAAGTTGTTGAAGTTCCCTTAACAGACAGTAATGGACAAACAGTTTTACACATGGTTAGAAATGATGTTGTATATAATCTTGTTATGGTTGATAAAAATGGAGATATTGTGGGTTCTTTTAATAAAATAATTGCTTTTTGTCAAGACTTTACTATTGGTAGTTGTACAATTCGATTAGATGCCAAATCTGAAGGAGATAAAATCTATAGTTATACAGATGATTTAGGTATTTCTTATACAAATCCAATTTATTCTTCTGTAACTAATCTAGTTTCTTTTGATTTTGTATCTAATGATTTAACCTCAAGAACTGTTTCTGTAGAAATTACAAGAAATAATGCTTTTGGAAATCGGAGTGTCTGTACAAATTCTGTTATAGCCCCAACAGGAACTCTTTCTTGTGATGTTTCCGAAGTTTCAGACACAGATAGGTATTTATTTATAAATATTTATATTGATGGATTATTAAAAGCCCAAAGTACAATAGATTTAGAATCCGACGACTTTAACTTTGGGACTTTTACAGGAGCATTCTATGCTTTCCTTTTAATTTTAGCCATAATAACTATGTTTATGGAAGATAGACAGATGCTTATTTTAGTCCTTATAATTGGATGGGCTGCAGTTTTAGCGTTAGGCTTGATAAAAGGAGCCATAATTGGATCTTTATCAGCAGGCATTTGGATTATAGTTAGTGGAATAATCTTAATTTGGAAATTAAACCAGGAGGAAACAAGATAAATGCACTTAAAGAAATTATTTGTTAATATGGGTTTTTTGGGAGTATTTATATTTGGAATTATGACTTTTGTACTTGTTACCCAAGTAGATAATGATGTAACATATACAATAACAAACAATACTTTCATAAATAACACTTATGGAAGTCTTTCTGGAAATTTATCTATATCCGAAGAAAAACTACAAGTTGCAACAGGAAATTTTGATAATAATACACAAATTGCAGGAGGAGGAGAATTAGATGTAATCCCTGTAGTTTCACAAGGAAGAATTACTAAAACAATAATAATTGGATTATGGAATATTTATATACAAATGCCACAGGTAATTTTTGGAGTAAGTCCAATTGTTGCTGGTTTTATTAGTTCTGTGTTATTATTATTCTTAATTTTAGGAATTTGGGCAATTTGGAAGGGGGTAGTAGGAACATAATGGTAACTTATCCAGATTTATCTAGTTTAAATAATCAATCAGGAATAGGTGGACTTCTAGCAGTTCCAACAAGCGGTTATCCTTACTTTTGGTTATGGATTATGGTTTCTTTGTGGGCCATAATTTCCTCAACCCTTTATTTTAAAGAAAAAGAAAGAAAAGGATTTGGATCTTTATTGTCCTCCCTAGCCGTTGCAAGTTTTGCAATAATAATTTTATCAACGATAGGAAGCATACTTGAAATTATTACAGTAGAAATAATGATATATATTTTGGTTTTTAATTTCCTTATAATTGGTGTTTGGTTTTTCTTCTCTAATAGTTAACTGGTTATAGTCGGTGTTAACTTAAACTTATAAAGAAAAGAGTTGTAATAAAGAATATAGTTTTAGATAAAATTATAAGGGAGGCAAAAACAAAAGAAAAATGGCTAAAAGTGGAGGAATGCCAGATGGCATAAAAACTGTTATATTTTGGGCTTTAGGATTAGGTGTAATTTCACTAATTCTTATTGTATTGTTAATTCTTTTCGGAAATCTTTCTGGTAATGTTGGGTTCTCGTCAGGAAGTCAAGGATATAATGATACTCAAAATGTAATATTGAATTACTCAGCTTCAGCAACAAACACGTCTGCACAATTCCCTACAATAGGTACAATTTTAGGAATTGCTATACTATTAGTGGTACTAATTGGTGTACTTGTCTTCGCAGTTAGAAGATTAATGGGAGTTACAAATAGCATGGGCGGAGGCGGAAGTAATGCTAGTTTTGGATGACGTGACTAGTTCATAAATTTTTTTTTTTTTATTTTACACAAGAATTGAAAGGAGGAAAAACACAAAATACAGGGTAAAGAATACAAGTGGAGGAATGCCTGGGGGTATAAAAACAGTTATATTTTGGGCACTAGGACTAGGAGTGATTTCATTAATGTTAATTGTATTATTGATTCTTTTCGGAAACTTATCTGGTAATTTTGGATTTTCACAAGATTCTGAACAATATTTTAATGAAACAGTAAATATAACTGCAAGTGGTAATATCCCAGCATCTGCGACTGGTAAGGTTGATGGAACCCTATCAGGTGTTGTAATAACAAATATCACAAGTGGGTTAATAATTGCCTCTCCGAATTATACAATATCAGGAGTAACTATTAGTAATGCTACCGACGAGTTTGGTGATGAAAATGTTAATGTTACATATACTGTAAATTTTGATGGTCAAGCAGAATTAGATGCAGAAGCGGTTATATCAAATTACTCAGCTTCAGCTACAAATACCACAGCACAGTTCCCTACCACAGGTACAATTTTAGGAATTGCTTTACTATTAATTGTTCTAATTGGAGTTTTAATTTTTGCAGTTAGAAAGTTAATGGGAGTAACAAATAGCATGGGAAGTTCAAGTGGAGGAAGCAGTTCTAGCAAATTTGGTGGAAAAAGTAACTCAAGTTTCGGATAATTTTTTTTTTTCTTCTCTTTTTAAGATAACTTGTAAAACAAGTTAACTTAGTAAAAACATTTATAAACTATAATTCCATGAATTAAGCAATGGGGGAGATACAAAGATGGGTATATTAAGTGATGTTGGTGCCCCAGACATAGAAAGTGCTTTAGATATGTCTGGATCTGGTTCAACAATTTTACTTATTTTGTTAATCATTGTTGTTCTTATTATAAGTGGTATTGGAGCTTTTCTATATTATTCAAAAAAGTATAAAAAAACAGCATTTAAAAATCAAATTCCTATTTTTATGAAGGTTGCCGGAAAATTCCATAGAATTGGTCTTGATTGGGCAAAAGAATTATTCATTCCAGAAACAAATATTAGTTTATTTTATCTTAAAAATAAGAAGATTTATCTTGCTAGACCTACAAGGGCTATGGGTAAAGATGAATTCTGGTACTATATTTCAGAAAATGGAGAGTGGATTAATTTTGATATATCTAACCATCCTAATGATAATACCCTCTCTATTGCAAATTATGATCATAGAGATACAAGATATGCTTATGTTAATTTAAAAGATATAATAAAAAGAAATTATACAGATAAAGCAGTTTCATGGTGGAAAGAATACTCTGGAGTAATCACTATTGTTGTGGTTGGAATTATGTTTATTGGAGCAATGTGGTTTTTCTTCTGGAGAACAGGTCAAATGATGGATCAAATGGGTCCTTTAACAAATGCTATGAAGGCATCTTCAGAAAACCTAGTTGAAGCTGCTAAAACTATGCAAAACATAAATTCTGGAGTAATACAAGGATGAATTTAGTAATAATTGGAGCTTCTTTAATTGGTTTTATAATTATTGGAGTTGGCACAGGGTTCTTAATACATAAAATTTCAGTTAAAATTAAAGACAGAAAGATAAAAAAAGACGCACTAAAGGTAATAAAAGGAGAAAAACCTAATGAAATTACCTTAGAAAATGGTAAAAAACAAGAGGTTTCTAGATTTATAGTATATAACAAAGAAAATAAACCAACAATAATAGACCTTAAAGGAGAAAAAATAGAAACTCAAAATGAATTCCCAAACAATTAAGTGGCTAAAGATAAGTTTTTTTGTATATTTTCTTGTAATAATGACTATGGGTTTTTTATTAGGATATATTTATAAATCAAAGCAGGATAACACATCTCCATTAATTTCAGATTTAAAGATGATTAATGATATAAATAATGCAGATTTTACTTGTTCTTGTATATCAACTAATCCAAATATGATAACTTTTTCTTTTGATGAAAAAAAAATATCTGATTTTAGTTTTTTTAATGTTTAATTATCATCAAAACTTGTTTGCCCTTCTGATGGAGGGTTAAGATGTCCCAATATTGGGGTTTCAATTAACATTGCAAATAATATTAACCCAACACAGGAAAGTGAGATTATAGATTTTATCAAAACAGGAAATTTACTAATTAATCCAACCATCAAACCAACTAATCCAGCAACTAATATTACAGTGCTCCCTTTAATCTGTAATTTCATATAAAAATAAGGAAATAAAAACTTATAAATCTTTTTAAAAAAGGGAAAGTTATAAAAATGGGCTTTACTTTTAACTTTACATCAAATGGAGGGTGAATCTAATTTAGGTAGTGGTGCAAACTCACAAGATATTGATTTTGAGAAGCAAGAATTAAGAAATCAAAATTTACAATTAAATGGAGCTCTAGCCAGTTCTAGTTTTATGGATCAAGATGAACAAAATTTAATCCAATACCAACTTGAAACGGATAAAATTCTTGAAAGACTTGAACATTTCTTGAAAGGAGATCAAATAAAGTTTAACGATGGTGGATCATACTATACGGATCCAACAAAAAATATATTAGCCATAAAAAAGGTAGATAAAAAAACCGAAATTACATATTATATCCAAGAAATAAAACAAGTTAAAAAAGGAACAGAAGTAATAGCTGAAGTAATTGTAAAAATAGAGGGAGGAGATGGAGAAGATATTAATGTTTTACAAGAAGATAGTGAAACAATTCTTAATAGATTAAAAAAAGTAAAATTAATTAGTGAGGGATATAAATATATTGAAATTTTAGATGAAGATAAAAAACCTTTAAATGAATATGGAGTTTCTGAATTGATGAGGATTGCTTCAATGTATGTTACTAAAGAAGTTTTCTTATCTTATTACTCTGAAGAAAGAATAAATGAAATTATGAGTGATTTAGGAAATGCTTTGAATAATTTCTTATATTGTAATTATGAAAAAATGGGGATGGATACCAAATTTAAAGAAAGTAAATATACTATGATTTGTTTAAATTTACTTCATGTTATAGAAAGTTGTTATAGAAGAGCACTGGATGGGGCTGAACAAGAAAATTTAAGAACCCGGGCTATTGTTACACAAAATCAAGGAGGTTTTGGTGGTGGAGGAGGACAACAATCTTCTATGGTTCACAAACAAAAATTTAATCTTTTTAAAAAAGATACTTGGTAATAAACTTTAAAATGGGGGAGAAAAATTTTTATAAAGGAACTTTTCTAATAGGAATAGTTCTATTTTTAGTTGGAGTAGTTAATGCTTCAGCTTTTGGATATGATTCTAATGGTTTAACTTGTACAAGTTCTCCAGTAACAGTTAATATTTTATCAAATAATAATCTTACAGACACAAATGCTTCTACAGAATGTTCAGGGGCCCAAGTTTTATTAGGAAATGCTTCTTGTCATGCGATATCCCCATTTTTAGCGGCTGCTGGATCAGATACAAATTGTTCAGATGGAAGTTGTTCTGGCTTAATTTATTGGGCTAATGAATCTATATTAAATGTAAATTCTTCAGACTATTGGGATGAATTAGGAACAATAAATGTTACTCAATTTGAAAATAATGGAGGAGTTTTAAATTTCTTAGAAACTTGGATTTCTAGTATGGTGGATAAATATTTTAAGAATTATTTTAATCAACAATTAAACATAACTTCTTCTCCAAGTTTTACTTCAATAAATATTACTGGAGATAAAATTACTAATGGAACAGATTGGTTTAGTTTTGAAGATTTAAATAATACTGGAAGTTTTGTAGATACTGACACTAATTGTTCAACTGGAAATTGTCCTCAAGTATTTTATTTTGCAAATCAATCTTTATTGAATGAAACAGATAAATTAAATGTTATTAATTCAACAATTCAATCTTCAAATGCTAGTTGGTTATCTACATACAATGCTACTTATGAAGGTAATTTAGACACAAATTGTTCAGATGGAAGTTGTTCTGGCTTAATTTATTGGGCTAATGAATCTATATTAAATGTAAATTCTTCAGATTATTGGGATGGATTAGGAACAATAAATGTTACTCAATTTGAAAATAATGGAGGAGTTTTAAATTTCTTAGAAACTTGGATTTCTAGTATGGTGGATAAATATTTTAAGAATTATTTTAATCAACAATTAAACATAACTTCTTCTCCAAGTTTTACTTCAATAAATATTACTGGAGATAAAATTACTAATGGAACAGATTGGTTTAGTTTTGAAGATTTAAATAATACTGGAAGTTTTGTAGATACTGACACTAATTGTTCAACTGGAAATTGTCCTCAAGTATTTTATTTTGCAAATCAATCTTTATTGAATGAAACAGATAAATTAAATGTTATTAATTCAACAATTCAATCTTCAAATGCTAGTTGGTTATCTACATACAATGCTACTTATGAAGCACATATAGATTTTGTTACAACTAACTTAGCATGGCAAAATCAAACAAATGTGTTTAGTGTTAATCAAAATAATTCAGGAAATATTACCTTAACAGATACTGTTGACTTTTCAATAACTAACAATGGAAGTTGTGGAATACTAATCGGAGCTACAACTACCCTAGAGATTTGTTAAAATTGCTAAAAAAAAGTCTTTGGGTTATGTGTGGAATAATATTACTTTTAATAATAGGAATTGTGATAATTACTATAAATAAAAAAGAAAGTTTAGCACTAATAGAAGACAATTCTATAAATTTAAGAGGAATAATTTCACAACAAGGATCACATAATTCAAACAACACTTTAAATATAAGCTACGAATTTCTAGATGATGGAAAAGTAACTCATATTTGGAATACAAAATATGATTACTATTTTAATACTTCTTCAGGAATACAATTTACTAATCATTATGAAGATTATTGGACTAAAAACATATTTTGTATTGGATATTATAACAATGAAATATGGAATAAAATATATTGTGCAGATGAATTAAGTAGTTTTAATAAAAAGATTGAAACAGATAATTTAACTTATGTAAATGCTACACTTTGGAAAGATATTGAATATGGTGTTTATGATTTAAGATTAGGGATTCAATATCATTTAGGTGAGATAGATGCAGAACAAGCAGATGAAAATTTAACAATAACTATTTATGGGAAGAATATGGACACAAAAGATATTCCTTATGATTTAGGATTTGCTTGGAAAGTTCAAGATGTTAATATTCCTGGATTAGGAGAGGATTATATTACAATTAATGAAACAGAGTATAGTTTAAATGATACTTTTGATTTAACTTTTAAAGATATAAATGAATCTTTTTATAATATTCATGATTTAACTAAGTATTTGAGATTAGATTGGAATAATAATTTAGATTATAAAGTTAAAATGTATGGTGATGGAAATCAAAGTACTTTTTATACAGCTTTATTAATAAATGCAGGACAATTTAGTGCAGGTCAAGAGAAAAAAACAATACTTAATTGGATAGATGCTGATACTTCTATTGAAACAGAGGTTCTTGCAGATTCAGATAGAAGAGGGGTGTTTGGACCTTATTGGTATAGTACAAGTGTTGGGGAGGTTATTTACCTAGATAACACTGCTGATTTATATCATACTAGAACAACTGATGGAGGTGTTACATGGGCAGAAACATCTATGGGTTCAACTGGTCCTTTAACAGCTTATGCTGTTTGGTTTGACCAGGAAACTCCTGGTGATACTGGTGATCTTATTCATGTGGTTTGGGCTGATTTTACTGATAGTGTTTTCTATTATACCCCAGTTGATTTGAGTGATGGTTCTATTGGAACTACTAGAATAATAAATAATACTTTAACTGTGGATGGGGCTGCAAATAGTATTTTTTCAGGAATTACTAAAACGGTTAGTGGTAATTTAATTGCAGGAATAACTACACAAGCAGGAACTTTCACATTTAAATCAACTGATGATGGAGTGACTTGGTCTAGTATAGCTGATATTTTTGAATTAGGAACAGAAGCAGATTATATTTTATTATATCCTGCTAATACTACTGATGATGATGATGTTGCAGGAATATTCTGGGATAAAAATGTTGCGACTATTAGTCTTAAAATGTATGATGATTCTGCAAATACTTGGACCGAAACAACTCTTTCTTCTGGGATGTATACTAGTTATGATAAGTTAAATATGGATGGGGTAGTAAGACATTCAGATGGACATATATTAATGGGAGCATGGGATCGTTGTGATTCTGTTGGAGGAGATATTTTAACTTGGGATTTAACAGTTGATTCTATCGCTTCCCCAACAATTACTGCAAAAACAAATGTTATTGGTATTTTTGGAAGAGCTGAATCTTGTCAAGTTGCAATGTTAATCAATCAACAAACAGATGATATTTTTCTTGCTAGTATTGATGGAAATCCAACATATTATGATACAACGGATGTAGTATATTCTAATTCTACTAATGGGATGACAACTTGGAATGGTCAACAAGGATATCCTTATAGTGAAACAACTGATGATATTAGACTTGTTCATGGAGGAAGAACAATTGGAGATAATGGAGGAAGAATGCAATGGGTTTTTAATAATGATGATTTAACTGAGCTTTTTGTTAATTTAGTGAATGATATTGAAATTGCTGCAGCAACAGAGGTTGATAACTCTCCAACAATAACTTTATCAAGTCCAACAGATGATACAAGTAACACAATAGATTCATATTCTTTTTTGTGTAATGTCACAGATGATTATAATATAACAAATACAACTTTATGGATATGGAATAGCACAGGAGTTTGGAATAATACTGTAATAAATATAAGCACTGGAACAAGTTTAAATTATACCTTTTCAACATTACCAACATTATCTATTGAAAATTATACTTGGAATTGTTTATCTTATGATAATGCAACACAATCAAACTGGGCAACAGCAAATTTTAGTTTAAATGTTACTCCGGATACTTGTACACCAACTTCCCCACTATCTGCAAATTATCAATTTGAATGTTCAGATAATTGTGTATTAAAAACAGCCCTAGATGCAAATGGATTTAATGTAACAATAAATGGAACAGGAACCTTTGAATTACAAGAAAATATTTATAATTGGATATATTTAAGATTAATGGGAGAAAGTGCTACTAAAAGATGTTTTATTCATTGTAGTGGGGGAAAGTGTTTTACAAGGTAAAAAAACTCTCCAGAGTCGTTTATAATGGAAATTTGAGGGGTTGTGGGGTTGGGGAGGAGGTAGAATAAGTCCCCTCAAATTGCCTTCATTATTATGATAATTTGAGTGTATAAGAGTTTAAAAGGATTGGGTAGAAATTATATATAGTAATAATAAACCTTAAAAAGATGTTTTATGAAAAAGAGTTGGTACGTCTTGGGGAGATTATAAAACCATCCTTACACTTAAAACCTAGAATCTTAAGATCCGCCCACACTCTTTATTTAGTATCATAAAACCTCTCTTTAAGGAAAAAAGAGGTGATTAGCTTTTACAGCTATCTCCAAAATAGGGTAGACCTTGAAGTTTATAAAGCTATCGTTAGGGTTACATTGTTGCGTTAGAGGGTCTTAATTGAAATAAAAAAATTATTCCTTTTTTGAAAACATTTTAGTTATTAAATAAATAATTCCTGTTAATAATAAAGCCATCCCCATACAAATAAAATAAATTTCTAAATCTGTTAAAGGACACCACCATGCACTTACTTCCAATCCACAGGAATCAGGAAAAATTTGAGTATTCATTTTTTCTCCACACTAAATTCTTTTTCCTGAACATTAACTCTATCTTCAAAATCTTGTTCTGCTCTCTTTTGTAGCATATCAAGGAAAGACAAAAACATAGAAATATCATGCAGGGAAGTCTTGGCTTTGTCTAATTCATAGCCATATTCAAACTTTACTTCCCCATCTACTTCTATTAGATTTATATATGCTGTTCCTAAAAGGTTTGGTTTATTTATCATTTTTTATTTTTCTCTCCCTCTTGATATATTCTCTAACAAATTTAATTAATTCATAAATGGTAATTGAAACAATAACCCCAACAAAAATACCAATATAATAAGCACCTGTAACACTAACCATTCTTCATAATCTCCTTAATTACTTCATCCAACTTTTCACTCATTGATATTTTATTTTTAATACACCAAATCTTAAAATCTCCCCAGAGTTTAGCATTAACTCTTATACTGCTATTTATTGTTTCTTCACTCATTATAACCTCTCTGGATTAATTCTAACCATCCATTTCTATTTTCTATCTGAACATTAGGACAAGCCAATTCAGAAGGAGTTTGTCCTTCTAAACTTTGATGGTTTCTTATCCAATTATAATAAATTTCATATCCCTTCATTAATGTTTGAGCAGAAGTAATACATCCATGAAAACCTCGCATAATCTTTGTTCTTTCTCTTAAGGTATTGTGAAACCTCTCTATTTTGTAATTAAAGCCACCTGAATCACTTTTAATAACTTGATGTATGATTTTACTTGTAGATGCAATCTTTCCACCATGATGTGTTTTTAATCCAAAAGTTTTCTTAATTACTCTTGGATAGCCCATTAATCCATCAGTAGAGATAACCTTAACTTGATTACCTACTTTTTGTTTTGCTTTTCCTAAAACTTTGTTTAATGTGTTATTTTTTCTATCTTTTGCATATTGAGAAGAAACAATAAATCTACTATCCATATCAATAACATCAATAAAATATTCATTCTTAATTCCTTTGCTTCCTTTCAAATGACTTTTTCTTCTTTTATATTCAACTTCATCGCTCTGTAATTGCCAACTCGCTTTAATATCTTGTTTATCTGTAAAGGTTTCCATCATTGGAATGAATTTTAAAATCCATCTATAAATAGTAGAAGCATTAACTCCTTTAGGGAAAAATCTTTGTAAGTGGTCTGCGATTTTTCTAAAACTCATACCTGAATAATATAAATCCATACATTGAGTTATTACTTGTTCTTTGTTTCTCATTCTGAAAAAAGGATTATCTAAAATAAATCTATACTTACAATCTTTACAAAAATATTTCTGAATCTTCTCTCGTCTTTCAGTATATCTAAATCCTCTTTTTGTTACTTCTTTACTTGAACATTCAGGACATTTTAACTCGTTGTTTTCCATGCTATATTAAGGAAAAGGTAGTATTTAAATGTTGTGGTATTGTAGTATATACCTCATTCTATTAAATATAAATGATTATCACTAATGTTTATCACTTGTATTAAATACAAAATTAAGGATTTAGAAAAGACCCTTTAACGCAATAATGTATGATGACAGAAAGATATTTAAACTATTAGTTCGTTCTCATCCCATGTTTAAAAGCATGGGCTTTCCCACTCACACTTGTAAGCCAAAATGGGGAAAAGTATTTAAAGAATAAGTATTTTAAATAGGTGTGTTGGGAGGCACGGAAATGAAATGGAAAAAAGTAGTGAACAAAAAAAGATTATTGATAAAGCAGATTTCTATAAGACGAATGAAATTAAATCTCATGTTCTAACAATCCCAAAAGGTACTTTTAAGAATGGTTTATTTGTTTCAGAATTGAATGATAATACTTTCTTTTGGTTTATTGAAAGTGATACTTCAATGCCAATAAGATTATTTCTATCAGAGATTTATGATATTGGAGAGTATAAGGAGAGAGTAGAATGATACACACTAGAATTTGTAAAGAGTGTCATGGACTTTATGATATTGGAACTAATTTTGATACTTGTCCACGTTGCCGTTTGAAAGCAAAGGAGGAAAAAAGAAAACAATGTTCTTCGCAATAAATTCAAAAACAGAAGAAAAAGTTAATAGTATAACCATAGAACACAATCCCTCTTATCAATTTTTAAATGAAGAAGTGTGGTATGCAGATCCAGATGAAATTGAAAGTTGTCCAAATGAGATAGACATAGAAAAACTAGAAGTTAAATTTAGGGAAGGGAGTGTAGACATAATAAACTGGAATGGAACTAAATATGATGTTTCCCCTCATTTTTATATAATAAATAAAACAAAACTTGGAATAAACACAATACCAGAGAGTAAAGAACACAAATTAGCAAAAAATTGGATATATAATAAGATAAAAAACAAAAGATTAATCATAAATTATTCCTCAATAAATAAACCTTATAAATATAAAAATGAAATTAATTTATTTGATTTACCAATAGATTATTCTAAAATAGGTATAGAAGTAACTACTTCAAAAATTGGTTCTAGTATCAGTAGAAGGGCGGATGTTATCTGTCCCTTCATTATAAAACACCCTTTACTAGGAAATGGTATAATTTTTGAAATACAATTTTCAAAACAGAAAACAAAAACGAAAATTTCAAGAGAATTAGATTGGAGTATAAGGGGATATAGTGTTTCTTGGTTACATAAAAATGATTTTAATGAAATTTCTGAATTCATAATAGATTTAAAAAAAGAAAGTGTTGATGTGGACAGTTTTGCTAATCTGATAAAACAAAACAACAAATCGTTTGTGAGAGAATTAAAATTTGTGGTTCAAGAAGAATGTAGAAAATTAGATGAAAAAAAATATGAAATAATATCTGACTTAAGGAAAACTAAATTTGATTCCTTTGAAATATCTAAAGAAGAAATACAAAAGATTTTGAAAGAAGAATTTCAATCTTTAAAAGGTTTAATTCAACCCATATGTCCAAAATGCAATCTTCCTATGTTATTAAAACAAAATAGGGATAGAACAAGTAAATTTTGGGGGTGTAGTAATTATCCTAATTGTAAGTGTACCTCCTCCTATGAGGAATATTAATATGGTTAAATTGAGGTGGATTAGAAAATGGAAAAAAAGAAATCCAGGAGATATTTCTAATGTTGCAGAGAAGTCTGCACTAAATTTTATTTCACAAGGATATGCCGAATATGTTATTAAAGATAATTTAAACTGGGATCAAAAAAAAGCAATTGAATTAGAAGTAAAGGGAAAACTTCCAGAACTTGCCAAATTCCTTAAAGAAGAAGGTAGACAAAAACAATCAGAAAAAGTTGTTAAAGAAATGATTGAAATTGATGTTAAAGATGAAAAATTATTGAGAAAATTAAAAGAAGAAAAAGAATTAGATAATAAAAGAGAAATTCAGAGGAAATTTGTTCAGAACAATAAAACAGAAGAGAATGAATTATACCTTCTCAAAATGGAAATAATTTCCTTACTAGCCCTAAAAAAGAGAAGACAAGCAACAGAAGAGATAGTTGATTATATTGGAAGTAAACACAATATTTATACAACAATGGATGATGTTAAAAGTGAAATGTGGAGATATGAAAATGGAGTTTATAAGCAAAATGGGAAAAGCCACATAAATCAACAGTGTAGAGATATTTTAGGTGAACACCACACAAGCCACCTTACAAATGAAGTTATTAATAAAATTGAAGCCGATACATATATTGATGCAGATGAATTCTTTAAGAATAATTATATTGAAGAAATTCCTGTTGAAAATGGTATTTTAAATATTAGAACAAAAAAATTATATCCTTTTGATCCAAAGAAAATTTTCTTTAATAAAATCCCAATCATGTATGTTCCTGGAGAAAAATGTCCTTCTATAACTAAACATTTTAAAGATGTATTAAAAAAAGAAGATGATGTAAAGGTAATGTTTGAAATATTTGGATTTTTTCTATATAAAGATTATTTCATTGAAAAAGCATTGATGTTTGTTGGTGATGGAAGGAATGGTAAAGGAAAAACTATTGATTTAATGAAAAGATTTCTTGGAGTGGATAATTGTTGTTCTGTAACTTTGAATGCCCTTTCTGAGGGGGGATTTCGGGTATGGGATTTATTCGGAAAGATGGCAAACTTAGCAGGAGATTTATCTTCTAATGCCCTTAAAGATACTGCCATACTAAAACAAACAACTGGGAGAGACTTGATTGGGGCAGATAGAAAGAGTAAATCCACAGTTAATTTTGTTAATTATGCTAAACACACCTTTGCTTGTAATGATCTTCCAAGAGTTTATGATTTTTCTAGGGGGTTTTGGGAAAGGTGGGTTTTATTTGAATTTCCTTATACTTTTGTAAAGAAAAGTATCTATGATTCTTTAAATGATAAAGAAAAGAAACAGAAAAGAATAATGGACCCTTTTATTATTGACAAATTAACAACAAAAAAAGAATTATCTGGGTTGTTGAATGAAGCAATAGAGGGCCTCCATAGGTTACTAAAACAAAAAGATTTCAGTTACTCTGTTGGTGTGGATGAATTAAAGAAATTTTGGGTTAGAAAATCTGACTCATTCACTGCTTTCGCCATGGATCATTTAGAAGAGTGTTACGATGGAACCTTTCCAAAACCAAGGTTAAGAAAGGCCTTCTTAAAATATTGTAAAGAACATAAAATCAGAGGAGCATCAGATAAAAATATTAAAGTTGTTTTGGAAGAGATGTTTGGAGCAACGGATAGACAAGATTATGAAACAAAAATTAGAGTATGGGAAGGAATTAAATTTAAAGAAAAATCTAAATATCATTATATGGAGGGAAATCTAAAATAACAGGTTATACAGGAATAACATGGTTTTCCCATTAACTATAGAATTTAAAACTCTAGGGTGGTATTGGTTCATATGTTCTTCCTGTTCTACCTTAATAATCTCAGAGAGAAAATCACTAAATAAGATAAAGATGTTCAAATGAAAAAACCAAAATATTGTACAAAATGTGGCAAAAAAATCCCAAAAAGTGAAGCTCTGGCCTATTTTAAAGCAAAACGAGTTTGCCAAGAATGTTATGAAAGAAGAAATAATAAATCAATTAGATCTAAATCTACATGGTGGAGTTTATGAAAAGAGAAACAATCGCGGACATTTGTGCAATTTTAAGGGGTTACTTAGTAATTCCTCTAGCTTGGGATATGTTTGTCTTTGCAGGAGTGTTACCAGTATGAACCAAGATATGAAAGAACGTTTAATTGAATTACAACTAGGTAGGCTAGAAAGACAGGTAGAAGTAGAGTTTAAAGATGTTACAAAATGCTTTAGAAGGATAATATATTACTCCGGTCCAAGGTTTAATGAGTATATTAATCGCTTTTTATTCATCTCAAAGAGATATAATAATGGAGATAATCCCTCAACCGAATAACTTTCGATACATTTATAAATCCTTTATCACTTAATAATAATGTAATGATAAACAATTTATCATACTGGGGAGGTACTACGGTAATTAATGTTAACACCCCTCCTCATCATAATCAAAATGTGTTTAGAATCAGAAAAAGTTTATAGAAGCGATCAAGAATACTTAGATGAAGTAAAAGAAGTATTTGGTTTAAGATCTAGAGCAATGGCCCTAAAAATAATAATTAGGAGGGTTAGACAACTAGCTCCAAATGAAAAACAAATAAGGGAGGAATTAATATGAACATAACAGTAGAACAATTACAATGGGCCTTAGCTGTAGGTTTAATATCCTTATTTATACTTCACTGGTTATTCCATGGGATTGGATTATTTATTTCAAAACCTTTTAGAAATAGGGTGAAGAAGATTCCACAGGTTAAAGAAGAAGTTCCTTCTTCTGAAGAATCTCTTGAGAAGTCTGAGGTTTCTGACCAGTTTCCTCAGGCACCTGTGGAAACACCATATTTGTATAATCCAAAAGATTACAAGGATTTGAGATAAATGGATGAGGAAGAATTTTCAGTATGTATGGAATTAATAGTTGGATTTTGGATAGTTGGAGTTGTACTGTTAATACAATATGTTGGAATAACTTAAAATGTATACAAAAGAACCAAAATTAAAAAAGTTTGTTAATACGTGGAACAAACGGAACGCAAGGATTAAAGTAGATGAAGAAAAGGATAAGGTTTTAATAACATATACTCTAGAGAAAAAAGTAATTAAATTGCAGAAGGAGGATAAAATACCAAACAAAGATGGAAAAGGTCCACGAAGTGGTTCTCAAGGTTCAAGAGATGGAAGAGGAGCAGGTCAAGGAAGAGCAGGTGGAAAAGGAACTGGAAAAAAGACTGGTGGAAAAAAAGGAAGCTGTTGATATTAATTAAATCAAAGGAGAAAAAACCAAAATGGAAGAAGAACAAAAAAGCATAGATTGGAGAGAAAATATTTCTGACTCTTCAAAAGCAACATTGAAAATCCAAGATGGAGAATCAAGTGAAGTAGTTTTAATGAGTGAAGGAGAAAAGAGAACTCATTCAGACTTTGGAGATTCAATAGTGTTTGAAGTTCAAGAAGCAGAAGAAACAAAGAATTTCTATGTAAATCCACAGAACTATGCCTTATTAAGACAGTTTAAGGAATTAGGTAAACTTGTTGGAGTTAAGGTTAAAATATCTCGTGTTGGCTCTAAGAAGAGTGATACAAGGTATACTGTAGAGAAGGTAGAAGAAAAAGAAGAATAAAATCATTTGGGGTTTATTTGCCCCTTCAAGTCCCGTGTAAGGGTGTATACACTCTGACTGGTAGTTCAGATTAGCTAACTGGGATGTGGGTTCAAATCCCACACGGGACATTTGGGTTGGTTCACCCATATAGAGTCGGACTAAAAGACCAACCCTCTGAATGTGTTTCTACCAAAGGCTTACATTCAGGGGGTTTCATAATCAAAATGGAAATAAAAAACAGATATACAAATAAAGTAATCTTTGAGTGTGAAGCTGAAAGTATAAAGGTATGTGTAGAAAAAGCAGTTAAGAATAGAGTTGATCTTAGTGAGGCTGATCTTAATGGAGCTGATCTTAGGTGGGCTAATCTTAGTGAAGTTAATCTTAGTGAAGTTAATCTTAGTGAAGCTAATCTTAATGGAGCTGATCTTAGTGGAGCTGATCTTAGTGAGGCTGATCTTTGGAGAGCTAATCTTAGTAAGGCTGATCTTAATGGAGCTAATCTTAGTGAAGCTGATCTTAATGGAGCTAATCTTAGTGAGGCTGATCTTAGTGAGGCTGATCTTTGGAAAGCTAATCTTAGTGAAGCTGATCTTAGGTGGGTTAATCTTAGTAAGGCTGATCTTAGTGGAGCTGATCTTAATGGAGCTAATCTTAGTAAGGCTAATCTTAATGGAGCTGATCTTAGGTGGGCTAATCTTAGTAAGGCTGATTTTAGGTGGGTTAATCTTAGTAAGGCTGATCTTAGTAAGGCTGATCTTTGGAAAGCTAATCTTAGTGAAGCTGATCTTAGGTGGGTTAATCTTAGTAAGGCTAATCTTAGTGAAGCTGATCTTAATGGAGCTGATCTTAGTGAGGCTGATCTTTGGAGAGCTAATCTTAGTAAGGCTGATCTTAATGGAGCTAATCTTAGTGAGGCTAATCTTAATGGAGCTAATCTTAGTGAGGCTGATCTTTGGAGAGCTAATCTTAGTAAGGCTAATCTTAGTAAGGCTAATCTTAATGCAATTTACTATAATACCAAAGTAACAGCTAAGCAAAAGAGACAAATAGTTGAGTCAGATTTATTTGAAGTTATTGACTCAACTTCATAATCAAAATGGAAGAATACAGAACAATGAAAGATATAATAAAAGACATAGAAAAATCATACACAGAGTTGGGAAAATACTTTGATGAATTAAATGTAATGATAACTCAACACACAAATGGCTAAGAAAATGAAAAATAATAATGACAGAAGAAATAAACAAAAATGAAACAAGATATGCACTGCCAATACATCACTTTACGTTTAATTACGTATAAATATATTCATAATCAAAATGGAAATAAAAAACAGATATACAAATAAAGTAATCTTTGAGTGTGAAGCTGAAAGTATAAAGGTATGTGTAGAAAAAGCAGTTAAGAATAGAGTTAATCTTAATGGAGCTGATCTTAAGTGGGCTGATCTTAGTGAAGCTAATCTTAGTGAAGCTAATCTTAGTGAAACTAATCTTAATGGAGCTGATCTTAGTGAAGCTAATCTTAGTGAAGCTGATCTTAATGGAGCTGATCTTAGTGAAGCTGATCTTAGGTGGGTTAATCTTAGTAAGGCTGATCTTAGTGAAGCTAATCTTAGTGAAACTAATCTTAATGGAGCTAATCTTAGTAAGGCTAATCTTAGTGAGGCTAATCTTTGGAAAGCTAATCTTAGTGAAGCTGATCTTAGGTGGGTTAATCTTAGTAAGGCTGATCTTAATGCAATTTACTATAATACCAAAGTAACAGCTAAGCAAAAGAGACAAATAGTTGAGTCAGATTTATTTGAAGTTATTGACTCAACTTCATAATCAAAAAAAGATTCACGAAGTGCTCAAACAAATTTTAGATAAAGTTGGAAGCTACACATAATGGAAAATAAAGATTCAAAACCAATTCTCTTGAAGAAAGAAGTCCATGAGCAAATTATGGGGCTAAGAGGATGGAAGGGATGTTTATCTGCAAATGATGTAGTAAAAGAGTTACTCAAAGAATTAGATAAAATAATACAATCTTGGAAGAAGAATTAAAATGGAAACACCAAATTATCCTAAATGGATTAAAGCAAAGAGTAAACAAAAACCTCTAAGTTCGAAAGGATTTGTCCCAACAGGAATGGATGAAAGAGAAGGATTTGAATTTGTTCAGATGAAATATGTCAAAGAAGCTGTTTCTCGGTTAAAAGAGTTCATAACTAATCTGGATAGATATGATAGAAATAAGATTAAAGATAAAATTAAAGAAATCTTCGGGGAGTTTGAATGACAAAAGATAAAGATTGCAATTTCTGTAATTCCTGTAATTCCTGTGATTCCTGCGATTACTGTGATTACTGTAATTCCTGTAATTCCTGTAATTCCTGTAATTCCTGTAATTCCTGTAATTCCTGTAATTCCTGTGAGAATCTTGTCAATGGATTTATGTGTAATAATCTGAAACTAAAAGAAAAAGATAAAACTAAGTTTTGGAGATTTAACAAAGAAGTAACTAAAGAAGAATGGGATGAGAGGTCTGTATACTTAAAAGATATAAATCAAAATTATGTTACTAAAGAACAAAAAAAAATATATGGAGATAAATTGGAAGAATTACATTATACAATGGGGGAGAAAATAAAACATTTAAAAACAACAACATTTATAAACTACTACCTACTACTAAAAACATGGTTAATATACAATTGAAAGGAGGAAAAAAATAATGAATAAAAAAATATTAGTATTTAGTCTTGTAACAATTTCAATGATTGCTCTTGTTAGTGCAATCGCATACTATGAAGTTTTCTCTATTAACTTAAATGTTAATCAACCAATTAGTGTTGATGGAACTTTAGAACAATCAATAGATTGTAATGCAGGAGAAACTTGTCCTGGCGAATTAATTACAATTTCTAATAGTGCAGATAATGAAAGATCTATTTTCTTGTCTGATAATTCTGAAGATGTAGGAGTAGCTTATGTTTCAGAATTAAATTTAGCACAAAAGAATGTTGATTTTAACTTAGATGTTTGGACTCTTTTAGAAGGAGGAAACACAGCAGTAGTTGAATTTACAATGGTTGGAGATTATTTTACAGCAGAAGTTATTGATGGAGGAATAGAAGACTACACACTAGTCTATTATAAAGATAACTCTGAGAGATTTGTTAATCCAGCAGAACCTATCTTTATTGGAGATGTAGTTGGTAATATTCCATATAAAACTGATGGAAATGCTGATGAATATAATTATTGTGAAACTGAGGAATATGATACTTGTCATGGTGGAAAACTTTGGTATGTTCCTGAATCTGCTATAAGTGAAGCAGGAATTGATTGGACACAAGCAAGTAATTTCTTATTTGAAACAAGTTTAATACAATTTAATGCAGAAGGTAACATTATAGTTTATCCTGGAAGTAGTATATCTTTCACACCAATATTTGATGTTGGAACATATCTTCTAAGTGGTAATGTTGAAATAGAAATAACTATTGCATAAACAAACAACTTTATTATTTTATTTTTTTATTTTTCGGATGGTTGGAGAACCTAAAACTCACAGAGAGAAAATGAACAAACAAATAGTGGGAATAATAATGGGGATTTTTTTGATTAGTTTAGTAAGTGCTTTGGATTTACAAGCAGGAGAATCATATTCTTTTGATATTGCAGAAGAATTTGTATACTATTCAATAGTTGGAAACTCTACAGAAATTGATTTAAATGTAATTCAAGAAGGAACAAATGTTACAATAACTGCTGGAAAATATGTTAATACTGATTCATTTGAAATGATCTTTTTTAATAATGAAAAAGAAATTATTACACTTTATCAAAGTAGTGGGGGAAGTTCAGGAGGAACAAGAACTGTTTACAAAGATAATAACATAACACAATATGTTGATAAAAATATTGTAGAATATGTTGATCGTGAAATTCAAGGTGAAAAGGAAACAATTTTTGAAACAGTAATAATTAATGAAAGTAATTTTTGGTATTATTTTATAATGGGAATATTAGTTTGTATAATTATTTTTCTTTACTTTTTTCTTAAGACAGATAAAAAAGATTATATTGAAACTCCTATTGAAAATTATGTTGAATCAGAGGTAAAAGAGAATGATAAAACTGAAATGTAAAAATCCTAAGTGTAATAAAGAATGGAATTATAAAGGCAAAGCAGACTTCTATGCAACTTGTCCTAATTGTTTAAGGAAAGTTAAAATACCGAGAGATAAAGATGAAAAAGATACCAAAAATAATTAATCAAGAAGATTTTGAAAAGATGTTGAAAGCAGTACAGAAATCAAAACACAAATGGAAGAAACAAGTTATGGTTGCAATGCTTTTAGGATTTGAAGCTGGAATGAGAATCTCTGAGGTTCTTGGTTATGAAGGAAAGAACATTATCCAACCCTTACAAAGATTACAGGTTGAACAATCATATATTAGGGTTATTGGAGGGAAGGGGCAAAAGGATAGAATAGTTTCTAGGCCCAAGAGGTTCAATGAGGTTGCCCTTAAAATGCTTCCCTTAACCATTAAGAGAAGATTTTTACAACTTCATATAACAAAGCTAGGGAAAGAGGTTCTAGGTAAGTGTATAACATTCCATACACTTAGACATGGCTTTGCAACTCATTACTATAATAAGACTAAAGATATTAGAGGTTTACAACAATCTCTAGGTCATTCAAGACTAGATACCACAGCAATCTATGCTCATACTAACCCAGAAGATACAATTAAAAAAATCCAGGAGGTTTTTTAGATGGAAACACCAGCAGATAGGAAAAAACATATGCAATATTGCATTAAGTGTAAACATTGGGTGCCAGATTTGGAAAAGCATAGAAGAAAAAGGCATCCTAATGAAAAGATTGGAGATGTAAGATGAAAGCACAATCTGATAAAAAAACGAAACTATACCTAAATAAAGGTTCATAAACAAAAATGAAACAAGATATGCACTGCCAATACATCACTTTACGTTTAATTACGTATAAATATATTCATAATCAAAATGGAAATAAAAAACAGATATACAAATAAAGTAATCTTTGAGTGTGAAGCTGAAAGTATAAAGGTATGTGTAGAAAAAGCAGTTAAGAATAGAGCTAATCTTAGTGAGGCTGATCTTAAGTGGGCTGATCTTAGTGAGGCTTATCTTTGGAGAGCTAATCTTAGTGAGGCTGATCTTAGTAAGGCTAATCTTAATGGAGCTGATCTTAGTGAGGCTGATCTTTGGAGAGCTAATCTTAGTAAGGCTGATCTTAATGGAGCTAATCTTAGTGAAGCTGATCTTAATGGAGCTAATCTTAGTGAGGCTAATCTTAGTGAGGCTGATCTTTGGAGAGCTAATCTTAGTGAGGCTGATCTTAGTAAGGCTAATCTTAATGCAATTTACTATAATACCAAAGTAACAGCTAAGCAAAAGAGACAAATAGTTGAGTCAGATTTATTTGAAGTTATTGACTCAACTTCATAATCAAAATGGAAACACCAATTATAGAATGGTGGCACAACTAAATTCACATCAAAAATGCAAAAACAAAACAAAAACTCAAAGGTAGAAATAAACAATGATTCACAATAGGCTTAAATTACGAACGAATAATCAGCAGAACAAAACGGAGGACGCTCTTAAACGGGATGATGTCTAGACAACAAACCCGTTCCATCACTCCGGTGGTGAACAAAAACTGCTGATAACATATTAAAATGGTAAAAATTTATTTCAAGAACGACAAAGAGAAGTTTGTAGATGTGAATATATGGAGTTTAGTTAAGGCCAATATATTGTCATCATTGTTAGCATGGATGATAATAATAGTGATTGGTTTTATATTAGAATGGATTTTTGGATCCTTATGGTAAAAAATGGAATTCATTGAAAGACTAAAAGCATCAGTATTCAAGTACCTAGCCATGGGTGAAGAGATTGGAGAAAAGATGTATAATGATAAATTGAAAAAAAAGGAGGAAGAAAATAAAGATGAATAAACTCGGTTGGAAGATACTAGCAATAACAACCATAGTAGTTCTGGGGACATTAATAATATCAACTCTATTAGTTATAAGGTCAGCATACAAAGAGCTAGAGAAAGAGAACCTATGTTACTATGAAATATGTGGAGACTATCCAGATGCTTACTACCAGGAGAAGGTTTGTAGTTGCTATGAATATGATGTGCTTGGGGAGTTAGTTGTTGCTAAGACACAGTACATGATCTAGTTCTTAAAGAGATAAGGTTGTCCCCTAGGGGGACCCTCTGGATATTTTCCTTCTTAAAATTTTAATTATTTATAATATAACGACGGCACACTACGAAGGGGAGGAAATTTCAATTTCCTTCATTTCTTCTTCTCTCTTACGCCCCTCTGTCATCCACCTTTGCACGGTTCTCTTTGCCGCACCCAATACTTCGGATATCGTGCCTGTGTCAAAGCCATTTTTTGCTAAAATTTTCCTGTTCTTATACAATGCCCATATTAGGTCTAATTTTTCTCGATATTTTATTTTATCCGGATTCAGTATCACATCCCCATCCTCATCCATCCTTCGCATATCTGCGGTTTTTGCCTTTATGTACTCATCTCTTGGAATCCCGTAACCATCAAAGAATCGCCCGTTGAACGAAGGTTTTGTTATCCTATAATTTTGCGTCTTTTTACCGCGTATGTACAAGTCCCTCTTTTTTTCAAAGTCATAGAAGTCGTAGAAACCACGCCTGAAGTCACCTTGAAATTTCACATCAATCGCAAAGATACTCCTACCTATTGCGTAGGGTGCAGGTAGTTGAAAGAAATTAGGTATGATAATAATAATAAACAAGTTGAGTTGCCTACACTTACGGAAGAATTGTCTTAATGTCATACCCAACTCACTCCAGTAGTGTGCATCCTCCCATTCATCTACTAATAGGCAAGAGTATTTCGGAACTTCAAAACTTCTTTTAATTAAATCCTTAGGTCTCCAAACAATATTCTTTTTAGTGAATGTTAAATTTAACCCGTGCATACTATTAATAATGTCTGTCCACGCTTCACCTACTTGTGTCATGAGCACACTCTTACCAGTTCCAACTTCAAGAGTTGAAGAAAAACAAACCATCATGAATGTCATATCGTCTACAATTCTATTAGCGAGAATCTTTAGATTCTCGTAAAAGTTCATATCAATATATCTTCCATCAGATTTTTGTCCTTTAAATGATCCAATAGGATATTTCTCTTCGAGAATTTTCATTTTTAGAAGTTTGTAACAGCTCTAGTAGGATCTTTTCCTTTCGGCATGAAGAATCTTTGTAGCTTTTGTTGAATATCTATTAAAGCTTCATTCAATTTTTCTTCAAGAACAGGGTCATAAAAATAATTATTTTTTTGTACCCCTCCTTTAATTCCAGTTCTGCTATTTATTTGATAATTTAAAATTATTTTTAGGTCAGTTACTTCCGTTGGTTTCAATAATGGAACAGCGTTGATATAAAATTGTTTAACTAAGTTTAAATATGATTTTTGTTTTTCTGCGGAGTCTCTTGGATAAAGAATATCATTGTTTCTAATTTGTTGTAAAATTGTATCCAACCTTTTTAAGGTTGCAACAGCCATATTAAATGGTGCATCACCTTCTCCCCCATCATAAGCCATAAATTTTTAAGTTAACTTAACTTTATAAAGTTTACCATATCTTTAAAAAGTCTTTTTTATTTAAAAAATCGGAGGAGAAAAGAAAAATAATGGTGATAAAAACCTCAGCAGATCTTTTTAAGGCACTTACTGGAAAAGATCCATCCAAGATAAAAGGGTCTGAAGGTGTTAGAAGATTGACTGGAAGCAGTGGTTCTTCTGGGATGTCTATTAGTAAGGCTGAAATTAGAAAAGCACAAGAAAGAAGGAGAAGAGAAGCACAAATAAAAGCAGAAGCAGAAGCTAGAAAACAGAAAGAGGCAGAATTAAAGAGACAAAAAGAAGAGGCTAGAAAAAAAGGAATTTCTTTAACTATTCAAAAACAAAAAGATAGACTTAAAAAAATAAATGCAATAAAAAAACTAGCAAAAAAAAGAGGAGTTAATATTTCTACAAGAGTCAGACAAATTGGTTTTTTTAATCAGTTAAGGCAAGAGAGTAAAACTCCAATTCAAGGCCCTGTGAGACCTGTACAAGATAATGGAAGGCCTATTCTAACTGTTGAGGAATTTAAACCAGAATTTGAAACACAGAGAGAAGAAATACTTTTTAATATTGAGAGAGAACAAGCAAGGTTAAGACAAAAAAAGCAAAGGCAGGGGGATGTTTTATCTGTTAAAGAAGAAGCAAAATTATTAAAACTAGAGAGTCAAAGACAGATTGTTTCTCTTAGTTTAACTTTAAAGGGATTATCTGACTTAGGAAAAGCAATTAAAAAAAATCCTAAGACAGTCCTAGAAGAACTTCCTTCGGCAATTAAAGAACAAGGGAGATTAGAAGGCCAAACAATTAGATTAGATAATGGGGCTTTTGTTGTTAAAATTGCAGGACAAGTTTTTGGAATTGTTGCTTTTGGAAAGGTTCTAAAACTTATAGGAAAAGTTTCTCCTAAGATTACTGCAAGATTAAACCCTAAATTTAAGGGGATTAAAAAGAATGTTTTAACCATTCCTTCTGGACAGAAAGGTAAGAAATTTTTAGATATCGAAATCGGTGGAACTGTTAAAAAATTAAGTGAACCTCTTGCAACACAGGCTAAACTTGTAGGGAAAAAAGTAAATGCTGTTTCTGCCCAGGCACAAAAATTAGTTGGTATTATAAAAAGAAAGAGGATTATTAGAAAACCTATTCCGGGTGAAGATAAATTTTCAAAACCTTTAAAAAAACTTTTAAGTAAATTTGATAGAGGACAAATTACAGCTAAGCAAATAACAATTCTTGATAGAAAAATACGAAAAGCAACTAAAGGAGCAGGCAATTTATTAGAAAGAAGTTTTTTTGCCGACCCTAAAGGGAGATTACGGCCTTCAAGATTAGGTTTACAGGATGCAAAAGATGCTTCACTTTTAGATTTGCTTGCGGGGGATGTTAGTTTTAAATCTAAGACACCACAAGCTTTAATTTTTGAAGATGTCCTTGTTTCTAAATTTCCAAAGACAACTATCTTTAAATCAATTACTAAAAAATTAAAAGGTAAAAACCCTCAATTAACTCCAAAAGAGGCTGAGGCCTTATTAAAATTCCAATTAAAACCTACAGGAAAATTTAAACCACTAGGTGCTTTATCTAGAGAACCAGAAATTACTCTTGCTCCAGGAGAGATTGTTAAGAAAGGGAAAACCCTAGCTGTAACTTTGATTAATGGAAAAAAAGTTTCTATTGTTTCTGCTAAGATTGTGAAGGCTACAAAAAAAACAAAGAAATTATTAAAAGACCTTGATAAAGGGAAATTGAAAAAAGGAGAACTTAAGGAATTGAAAAAAAGATTGCGTAAAGAAACAGGATTTAAAAATACTTCACCGAGATCTGTAAAAAGAAGACCGAGGGTTAGGGCTAGACCTGTTCCACGTATAAGACCTAGAAGAAGAGTTCCTCCACGAAACGCACGTGGAAGATTTATTCCAAGACCTGCTCCAAGAACACCTCCAAGAGTTCCTCCAAGAACACCTCCAAGAGTTCCTCCAAGAACA
>Ga0222700_1000038_pt1 | contig 30275 bp, 56 predicted proteins | sample AntAcemetage1454_FD_181013 | JGI IMG/M metagenome (GOLD analysis project Ga0222700, IMG submission 181013) | Saline water microbial communities from Ace Lake, Antarctica - #1454 | ecosystem: Environmental > Aquatic > Non-marine Saline and Alkaline > Saline | place: Antarctica: Ace Lake...
TAATCCATAATTTACCACCTTTCTTTAATACTCTCTCAATTAATACTAATAATTCAATTACTTTATCAGGGTATAGGTGTTCAAAGAAGTGACTAGCATATATTTCATCAACTTCAATACCGTCATCAGCAAATACAGATACTAAAACATCTTTTGCATTACCAACATACTTCTGTCCAAAATCCTGCTCATCTATTCCCTCAAAACCATTTCTCGGTGTATTACCACATCCCAGCTCAATTCGTTTATTCATATAGTTTATTAATTATATCTTTAGCTTTCCAAATATCACTCTTACGACCACGTTTAGCCCTTACCTTTTCTTCTGCTACTGCCTTATCATTATAGATAAACTCAACCTTATCGGCATACTGTTCACGTAGTAATTGGCTCATACCACCGTAGTAACCCATACGTTCATTAAACATACCACCTCTAACAAAGTCTTTCTTCTTAATCCAACTAAAGTTCTCTATGAATGTACGCTTAGTGCTTAGACCTGTCTTAGTTCTTTTACCACCATAGTGCCACTCACCGTCAGGTACATTTACTGCTTCCTCTAATGCACCGTCTTCTAATTCTAACCTGTCATCTAGGAATAATAATACTTCACCTAGACTTTCTACCACTCCCATATTTCTAGCCTTAGCAAGACCGTAGTGCTTAGTATCGTGAGTATTTAGATATAGAAGTGGTGTATCAATCTTTGTTTTTAACTTGTTACACAACATCTTAGTCTCGCCATTATCATCACTACCATCATCAATTACTATAATCTCTTTAGCTACGTAGTCTTGCATTTCAACACTCATTATCGTATCTGCTAAATGTTCTGCTCTTTCAAAGGTTGGGATTATAACTGATACTACTGGCTGACCATTAAACCCTATATCATAATAGACCTTAGCATATCGTCTAGCTAATCGTTGGTCTGAATAGTTTTTAACTGTCTGCCAAGCGTTCTTACGCAACTTCATTCGCAACTCTTTGTCTTCCATTAACTTCTTTAATTCATCTTCAAAGTTTTCTTCATTAAATATAATACCATTCTTACCGTGTTCAATTAAGTCTCTAGCTGACCCCTGTGAGGTAGCCATTACAGGTACACCACGAGCCATAGCTTCAAATAACGGTAATGTGCCACTCTCATACTCGCCAGTAGAATACATAACAAATACTTTCATCTTCCTATACAAATCATCTTTCATATTAGCAGGAGCCATTGATACACGACCAGAACCACCTAAGAATTTCAATACTCCATCATCTTTATATGCTTTACAAGCTTCATCCCAGTATTTAATCTTATCTACATACCCTGAACCAACTACTTTGTAATCTAGTTTCTTCGCCGCCATACAAATATCTCCTAAGTGCTTATGTGGCATTACTCTACCTATATATCCTACATTATCTTCTTCACAAGGCTCATCAATCCAAGTATATCTATCTAAGTCTATGCCGTGTGGTACGTGAAAGACGTTCTTATGTTTCTTTCTAAGTTTCTCACAACCCCAGTGTGTAGGGTGAACTAATCCATTAAACATATTCCAGTCTTTCTTTTCTAAACTATTATGGTTCTGGTGTGTTAGCACACTTGGTATATGTTTCAGTTCTGGTATTGCGTCAAGCATATTTAAAGCACTATTCCAATACTGTGCGTGCCATACATCAACACCGTCTTTTAATGCGTCGTGTAGGTAGATAAAAGAGTTAGCTAACCCTCTAGGGTGTACGTCAATACTAACCCAATTAAATCTAGGATTGTGTTTGATGATTGACTTGGTTAGTGTTCCGATTGCCCAGTCTGACACATCACTATTAATCATTATCTTCATACTATGTTATATAAATTATTAAAAATCCAGGATAAGGTTGTTTAATCTCTGCACCTAAACCTCTTTCCTTTAGAAACTCACAACACGCTTGAGTAATACCATAGCCTTTTTCAGCCTTACACTTCTTTAGGTCATATCTGAAATTATTATTATGTAGAAAGTCGTGTACTACTATAATGCCTGGCTTCTTGATATGGTTCATAGCATTATTTAAATCACTCTTAGTTGTCTTGTAATGGTGGTCGCCATCTATATAAATAAGGTCAAACTTATCTTTACATTCAGAGAAATACTTATCAGCCGTCATCTGTTTTAGTGTTAAGTTCTTTCTTAAATCACCAATATTATCAAGTGTTTCTACATATATGGTTGGGTCAACGGATGTAAGTTTAGCACCCATTTCAAGAAAAGCCCTTGCCGATATTCCAAACTGCATACCTATTTCTAATACATTTTTACCCTCTAAACCTTTCTTATAAAAAGTATCACCAAAATATTCTTTAATAGCGTCGTAGTATTCTTTAGTAGGCTTATGAGCCATTTGTTTATCCCAGTTATTCATTTAATATTTTATTATAATATTCTTTATTTAATGCTATCATAGTTGAAATAACGCCATTATGTGCAGTGCCAAATATCTTAATTCTATTATTATAAGAAAGTTTTTTAACTTTTTTCATTAGTTTTCCAACTGTTATACCCATATAAGTCAGGTGTTAGTGATTTAATTCTCTCTCTTACATACTTAGGGTGACTTTCTAACAATAACGGCTTATAGCTTCCACTTGTCTTTTTAATCCTTGACCACATCATATCTATAAATTTTTGTAACGCTTCTTCTTCTGTACTACCCCATTCTCTAGGAAACCCAGCTTTTGCCCTTGCGTTTGAAAAGCGTAAGAAGTGTTTACCTGTTGTTTCCTTATCTCTAAATGTATTGTCGTAGTTAAATATATCTATGCCAGTTGAACGTACCATACTTTCAGGTATAGTTGTGCCAGTTGGTAATCCTCGTTTCTCATCAAAGCCATTAACCATTATTGGATAACCCCAAGCACTTGTCTTATCATCCTCTGGTATTCCAAACTTAATTAGTTCTTTCTTATCACCTCTTATTATAAATGGTAGGTGTACTTTCTGGTATGCCTTATGTTGATTGAGTACCGTATATTTCATAAACGATAGTAACCACCACTTCTCTTTATAATGTGCTTCCATTCTTGCTTTAAGGTCTGGCATATCTTTCTCGTGTATCACATAATCAATATCCATCTTCATTATCCAATCACCAGTACACGCTTCTAATCCAGCGTTAAAATGTTGTGCTATTGTTTCCCAAGAGAAGTCATACTCCCAAGGTAAGTCAATTATTTTGAATGATTTTTTTCCTTCCTCCAATTCCAACATATCACGATAGGCATATAATAAATCATTAGTATCTTCATTATTAAAAGGTTCGCCATTAACAATCACAACCTCATCTGCAAAGTCTAAATAACTCTCAATAGCTTCACGCCAAGCATACTGCCACTCATCAGGTGTATTACCTATATTACCTAGTGTTACGAAGATTGATATTTTTGGTGTCATATTAACTTCTATATTTATCTATTATTGAATGGCATTTACGACAAAGTGTTATGCCATTACTTATTATATATCTTAATTTAGGATACTTAGCCCAACCTTTTTTATGATGTGCTTCTAAATTACCACCCCTTTGTGAACATAACTGACAAGTATAATTATCTCTTGTATAAACACTTTCACGCCATTTACTATAATCAATTCCTTTCATATTTCTATTTCTTTTTCTTGGAACACCAGTACCACCCTTAGCTAAACTCATTTTCCTACGACTTTCTTTTGATACTCTTACGCCTTTTCTAACTGATGAATGTGTTTTGAAATATAGTTTTTGGGCTTCACTCATTTTCTTTCTTGTTTCAATAGAAAAACCGTTAGGGTGAATACTCTTACCCTTTAATGGTGATTGTTTGCCACGCTTCATTTCTGCTAGACGTTCTAAGTGTTTTCTTTGTTTCTCGCTTTTCATACATATTCATTGTATCACATACTTTCATTTTGTCCAATATACTTATTTTCATACAATCCATTTAATAAATAAAATGTTTAACCAAACTGCTATTGAACATATAATAATCGTTGCTAATACATAAATAAAATATTTACCAATATCATCAAACCAATCTTTAGTGTCGTCCCATAAACTCATATCTTTTTACACTTAATAATATATCCTGCGTCAAATAAAGTTCCTGATGATGTAGCACCTCTTACCTTGTATCCCTCTGCAATACAAGATGTATTATAAATATTAGGTGCTTTCATTGTGCGTGGTACTATCTCCTCTATCTTAAATCCAGCTTCTTCTAATAACTTAATTGCACCGAACTTTGTATATCTTAGATAGTCATTATTGTATGGATTATGAACAGGGTAGAGTGTAGGGAATGTGATGTAGAGTGTGCCACCTTTAGTAATAAAATTATTTATATTTAAAAGTGAATTAAGTGGATTATAAATATATTCCATAACTTCCAAACAAAATACTATATTACATCTTTGTTTTATTGGAAGATTATATATATGCCCGTTCAACTCAATTTCATAATCATAATCACCATCTTCTAATCCATTGTCAACTATTTTATATTCCTTAACATTCCAACTACTAACTCTACTCTTTACTGGATTACTAGCACCACCAACGTCAAGCACTCTATCAGCTTTAATATCAAGCGTCTTTAAATATTCTTCTAGTTGGTTTCTATAATGGCTCATTTATTATTTATTATTTTATTATGTTCTTTTTGTTCATCTTCCATACATTTTTCAGAACAATAGTTTTCATCCATCCAAGTAATCTTTCCGTCAATTATAGGTTTCTTACATCTATAACAAAATGCAGTAGGTAAATGTTCTAAATAATAGTGTATCTTATCTAGTGTTTTTAATCGTTCTGCAATTTCTTCTATTGCATTTACTAATCGTTTTAATAATTTCATTTCTTTTTACTTTCATTAAAATACTTATCGTTTAATGCGTGTGCGCACTCTATTAACTCACTACCACTATCATAAATCATAGCTGACATATCTTTAGGAAAGCAGTAACCACTATAACCACGATAGCCCTCGTGGAATATCTCCCAATGGCTAGGTTCTATTCTCTTATCACCACTCACTACCATCTTAATAGTCTTGTTATAATCAACTCCCTTGCTCTCACAATAATCGTAGAATTGATTAGCTAATACAACTCTAGTAGCTAGATAACAGTTACTTACTAGCTTAACCATTTCAGCTTCACTTGCTTCGCAGATAAACTGTGCTTCATCTGACATAGGTAACATATCAAGTATCTTAGTAGCCATATACCTATCTTTCTTATTCACATAACCAACTATCTGACGTTTAGGTTTGATAAAGTCTTGCCACGCTATTCTAGCTGTTAGAAATTCAGGATTAAAGAAAAATGTATGTTGTGGGTATTTCTCTGCTAACATCTTTGTTGTGCCAGGCAATACAGTTGATTTAATAATGATATATTTACCAGCAGTCAACCTACTTATATTCTCATCTAATGCACCAAGTTCAAATCCTTTATATTCATCAAACGGCGTAGGTAAACATAGGAAGATATATTTTTGTTTATCTACTCTACCCCAATCGCCCTTATTAAGTGAATAAAAGTTACAACCTTTAAACCACTTGATTACGCTCCCACCTACAAAGCCAGTTCCTATTACACCGACTTCGCTTCTATAATTCTTTTTCATCTTTTAATATCTTAGTTAATTGTTTCTTAAAATTAGTTGTTGGTTTCCAACCCAAGTCTTTTAATGCCTTTGATGTATCAGCGAAGTTATATTGATTATCGCCTTTAGGTATTGGTTTCATATCTAATTCAAATCTACCAAACACTTCTTCAAATATCTCTTTAAGGTCGCCAAGCGTTACAAACTGACTACCACCTAGATTATATGTACCACCTTTAGAATGTTCTATCACTTTCATTACTCCATCAACAAGGTCGCCTATGTATGTATAGCCCCTACCAGTATGTCCGTCTCCATAGAAACTAATTGGTTTGCCTTGCTTAATCTGATTAGCCCATTTCTTTATAACTAAATCACCTCTGCCGTTCTCACCATATACTGTAAATGGTCTGATAGTTGTTGTCTTAATACTGCTCCTTGCTACAAGTTGCTCTGCCATTAACTTAGTCATACCGTATATGCTCTTAGGATTTTTAAGTGCGTCTTCCTTTAATCCGTCTTTAGTATCAGCACCATAAACACTGCTAGAAGAAAAATTGATAAAATGAGTAACACCATACTTTTCTGATAAGTCAATTAAGTTTTTAGTTCCTATTATGTTAGTTGATATATAATCTTCTGGGTATAGTTCTGAACGTCTTACACCAGCTAACGCCGCACAATGTATTACTGTATCAAAGTGTTCTGTTTCAAATAGGTATTCAAGATGATATTTATCTCGTATATCTTCTCCCTCTAATAAATCAATTCCAATAGTTCCAGTTGGTAATGCTTCCTTTAACCTACTAGCAATAAATCCACAATCGCCTGTTAAAAGTATCTTCATATATCTAAACCTTTCAATATTGCACCGATAATAAATAATGTCATTATCAACCAAGCAATAAATCCTGGTTTTTTACCAAAACCTCCTGCAACTATACCAAGCATAATCCAAATAATTACAGAAACAAAATATAATATTATTTCACCAATCATATTATTTCATTATTTGATTAAAGATTTTTAAATACTCATTTCCCATACGTTCTAATGTTATATCTTCTTCTGCCATTACCTCAGGAATACCACCGTGTCCATTATGTAATATATCTAATCCACAAGCTCTAGCTTCCATAACCGTATTAGGACAAGCGTCAGAATAACTAGGGTACAACAACACATCACTATCTCTCATAATGTTTGCTAATGCAAATCTATCTTTGATTACTCCTGCATAATGTATATTCTCACCTCTAAAGAAATCAAAATCAGCATTGACCTGTTCAGGTGAAAACTGACCTATTATCGTTAATTCGTTCTTAGGATTATTAAGCCACGCTTGTGTAAACATATCAAACGCTTCTGTTGGTCGTTTATTCTCATCACGGTTATATCTAATATATAAGAATTTAAGATAGTCCTTATTTTCTCTTTGTTTATTTTTAAAGAATACATTTGTATCTACACCATTTAATATAATATGGGACTTATCTTTAAACCCTACATAACTACCAATCCAATCATAAGCCCACCTAGACTGATATATAACAGCCTTAGACTTATCGGCATAGTCTTTCATACGTTCGTGTGGCTGACACCTATTCCTACTCTTACGTGGCATATTATCAACCCTTAATACTATCTTCTTGCCAGCATCATAAGCGTCTTGTACGTCTGACTTATCCAACATAGTGACACCTGATATAAAAAATATATCACATTGTTTCCAATCATCTACAAACTCAACCTTACCTTGTAAGGATAGTTTTAAATTCCTTAGAAACGTAAATCCACCTCCTATTTCTTGCTTTGACTTATTGGCTAGATGTATTCTAATCATAGTTTTCTAAACTGTAATATATATTCTAATTCTTCTTTACTAAATGGATAATTTGCATAGTTACTTAGTACGTCTTTTTTAAAATCATTACTTATTTTTTTTCTTTGTATAATTGGTTTACATTCTTCAAATAATGATTGGTCATAATAATACCAATACTCATCACTACTATCCCAATATAAAGGAAGTGAATATTTACCATCTATTGAAACTTTACATTCAATTTTTCCTCTATCTGTTAATAATGGTTTAAATTGTTTCTTGCTCATTTATTCTTTCGTGTAAATAATTTAAAAACCAAGCTAGGTTTGTCCAATCACCGTGTTTCTCTATCTCTAAACTATGTCCCCATAGGTGGAAGTACCCACCACACGCCATAACCATATCTAGTTTATGAAGTGCATAGTCAACCCAACTACTGTAATCACCGTATTCTTTCCTACCATAGTATGCGTGAACAGTAGTCTTAATCTCAAATGGGTTACAGATAATACCTATGTTCCCAACATCAACTGTTCTAGCTGATAGATACCCTGCTTCCTTAACTGCCTTGATAACTCGCTCATTATACCTACCTCTAGGGTAACAGAAGCTATTAACCTTCGTACCGAGTATGTCTTCTAATAACTTCTTGCTACCAGCGACCTCATCTACCAATTCGTCATCAGTTACCTTTTTTAAATCTTGGGGGTGATTAACTGTATGAGAACCAATTTCGTAATCTTTTAGTATTTGTTTTGCTAAAGCTAATTTTTGTGGTTGTGTTATTTGTTTGTATGGTATATAGAAAGTCGCTGGTATTTGATGTTCATTTAACAACTCCAATAATCGCTCATCATACTCCGTGAAATCGTCCCACGAAGTTGTTATGATTATGTCTTTGCCTTTTCTAGTCTTTAGTTCCTTTAGATACTTCATCTATTTTTTTGTTGATAAAATCTAAACCGTCATACAAATCTTCACACTTTAATTTAAAGTCATCTAACCTCATCTTGATTGATACTGCTTTTGTGCCAAAATCTTCTTTCTTATCTTCTTCTTTAATCTTTTCATCTTCTTTGGTAGCTTTCTTTAGCTTATCCACTCCCATTTCAATATTCACTTCGTGTATTACTATTTGTACTTCGTTCTCGTCTTTTAACTTTTCTAAAATATTTAACATTCTATCTTTTGATAACTTTAGTTCTTTCATAATTGTTTTTTAATTGTTAATTATTAGTCAGTCAAGGGTCAAGGATTTGAACCCTGGCTATCGGTGCCACATACCGATGTGCTACCAATTACACCACCCCTTGTCATATAAATATCGCTGGTTTAATTGCTATGTTATTTGTATGTATTGCGTATCTACCTGCGTCTAAGATATGGTCATTAGCCTTAACTGGCTCATCTAATATCTGGTCATCTTTCTGCTTCCAACTATACGATTTAACTTCCTTTAACAGATTTACACTTCCTTTTGTAATATACATCTTCTGTGACTTAACAGTATCAATACCCTTTGTAACATCCTTATCTGACGACTTAGCATTAAACCCTGCTTTCTTTAGTTCCTCAATCCTCTGTGGCTCTGCACTATCACAATAGATAACCTTATGTCCTATATCAAATGTCTTTAGCTTTTCAATGAGTTGTGAGTTGGTTAAGTAACTCTCGTATAACATCTCTTTCCAATAAGTCTCTTTATCTTTAAGCCCTATCTTCACTAACGCACTAGGGTTATTAAATCCGAAGTCTAAACCATATATTATCTCATCACACTCTGGTAACTTGTCGCAATACTGCCAATTCTTATAGATAGTTGTTTCAGATATACCACGTTGTCCTAATCCATATATACGCCAGTAGTTATCATCAAGTCCTTTGTATCTCTCAATCTCTTTAACAATACTTTTCTCTAAGAAAGGATTATCTAAATAGGTTGACCTTATTACTTTAGTATCTTCTCTGGTTATTACATAATCGTATATCCAACTAAACATATCTGACGGATTATAGTCTAGGAACGCTTGACCAGTTAAACGCATTGTAAGTTGCTTCCAATCTTCGTAAGTAAATTCATTAGCTTCATTAACCCATAAGTAGTCTCTCTTTCTACCACGTACTTTCTCTGCTTGGTCAGGACTAAAGAACTCTACCTCACTACCAGACGGAAACCTGTAAATATGTTCTGTCTTATTATGGCGTTCTTGTCTGTATATTCCTGCCGTCTTTAGTATGTCAAAGAAATCACGCATAGCACTAGCCCTTAATGCTGGGAACGTCTTACGGCAGATAGAGAATACTTTATTTCTTTGTTTAAGTGCGGCTAATATAAATACCTGTGCTATTGAATAGGTTTTACTTGAACGACTACCACCCTCATTGACTATGTTTCTTATTCCACTCTGGTATGCTTCATAGTTCTTTTCAAATACACCTGTACATTCAAGATTTATCTTCGACATTCTTTCGTATCTTAATATCTACTTCATAACTATTATCCTCATCATCACCAAAGCCTACATTCTGCTTAGGTTGTCCGTCTATCATTTTCCAAAGTAAATCTCTCATCTTCTTATTATCAATATAATAACTCATTATTTCATTAAACTTATCTGGGTGTTCTTTTAGATATTGTTTAATAGCAGTAGTAAATGAAACACCAGGTGGTCTACCTTTTCTATTTATATTTGGGTCATCCTTAGTAAATGGCATAGTTTAGTTATTGTTAATCAATAAATCTTTATACCAATCTTGTTTTCTCATTTTAATTTGTTGTACTAATCTACCAACTACTGAAGCACTCATATCTAAAAGTCTACCAATTTTACGACAACTATACCCTGTATTGTGCATTTTAAGTATATGCCTATTTCTATCTACTTTCTCTCCAAATCTAGGTTTATTCATATTATTCCTCAATAGTTATTGTATATAGCTTATCTACCTCAAAACCAATTAAACTGTTTGTCTCTGGTTCATCTGTAACTATAACAAGACGTCTAACCTTATCGTTAGAAGCATTTTTTGTTGCTTTAAATTCCTTTATTTCTCCTTTGAATTTTATTTGCATACGCCTTTTTTACTTTTCATCTATATTGTTACATAACTATGTTAATCTTGTCAAGGCTTTCTCAACATCATCTATTCCATAAGCCACAAAAGCTATACCACCACTCTTATTTATATTAGCTATAAACTCCTTTTGCACATCACTTGCCTTATTATAACCTGTCTTACACTCTATACATAACATTCTGCCATCTTTCATTATTCCTAGAATATCAGATACTCCCCTTATCTCATACTTACCTAATCGTCTAAACCGTTTTGACTTTGTATCAAACGTTGCTATATTCTTATTCTTCCAACAATAAATACCTTTCCAACTAAGATATTCTATAATCTCATTAGTTACAGCATTTTCACTTATCTTTATCTTTGCACTCATATACTCTTAGGTTAATTGGTTATTTCTTAATCCAAATTAATAATTTTATTAATTGTTTTTCAGCCCACCAAATAATATCAAACCTATAATATTCTTTTCTAAACTTTGGGTCTTTTAATAATTCTTTTTTAACATCTTCAAACTTCATATCTTTATTTCTCTAGGAGTATATAATTAGTAATTCTTTAACAACTTCTAGTTTGGCAACTTGATAATCGTGGCTTCCAATCTGTTTAGTATTAACATCTGATTTTATTTTATTTAATCTTTCTAATAACTCACTCTTACTTATACAGTCTTTCATTGCGTCATCAAATCCTTTTTGATAACCTATTCTGTAATTATTAGCTTGGTTACGTGGTATGTAATCTAATTTTTCCATTTTCTCATCAAATACTTCTTTCATAGCTTTTCTTATCTGGCTGTTAGGAGTGAATTTATCATTGATGAATTGTTTAAGTTCAGCTATACATCCAAAGTCAAATGTTCCCTCTTTTAATTTTATTATCTTATCAAACTCCTCCCACTCTTTATTATTTGACATATTTAACATTATAAATATTTCTTAATCTTACTATGTGGCAAATTAAATTGAACACACTCTCTACGACCATTTTCTAGTTTAGTCCAAACAATAAAGGTAAAACTTTTCTTATTACGATAAAACCATATATCATTATTTATACTAATTGGTTTTGGTTGTTCTTTCTTCATATACTCTTCGGTTAATTGGTTAATTGGTTAATTGCGACATTTTCTAATTAATTAATGTCGCGATACTCTTAAGTTAGTTTAATTATTCTTTATCCTCTTTGGATAGGAGTTTGAGTAATCTATCACATACTGCCTCACCTTCCACACTTTCACAATTATTTCTTTCTTTCTCAACTTCTTCCTTACTTATATAATTATCTTTTATGAATTTCCAAATCTCATCTACTGAACTATCCGTACTTCCATCTGGCTCATAAAATCCATCCATAGCATATCTATAATTTTGAACTGCAACTAATTTATTAAACTCCTCTAATTTATCTTCCATATACTCTTAGGTTAATTTATTTATCATATTATTAAATTGCACATATACAATAATCATTAAATATACTCACTAATAGGAAACATATAAAAAGTGTAACTATCCCTATAATAAACCCCGAAATGTATCTACTCATATAATTTACTTTAAATAATATTCTAATGCTCTTATATTTGCACCATTTCTTAATAGTGCGTATGTGAAATATTGAAATATTAATTGTCGTTTCTCTATCAATATCATCTGACTATTCATATCATCACCACCCATTACTATTCTAAGGTCTTTAGTGTGTTTCTTTATCCAAGCCTTTAATTCATTTGTCTTGAAGAAGTAATAGAAAGCCTTAGTTGTCATCACATAGTAATCAGCTTTTGTTACCGATAGTCCACTTAGTTGTTGCTTACATCTAATCTCAACTGCGAAGTTACCTGTGTCTTCACTCTTATAATCTCTCTTAACTTCAATCAGTTTCTTAAGACTAGGTATTTCTATATCTGAATACTTGTAGTTCCCCTCTTGTTTCTTCTTTGTATCTGGGTCAATAGTCTTTAGTAAGGTAATAAGGTGTTGTTCTACTTCCTCACCAGCTTTTAAACATCTATCCCAGTTCTCTTTTATTGTTGTATTAGTCATATATATTAAATCCGTCCACTAGGGTATTGCCTACCCTCCATTTGGGTGTGCCTTTTTCAATTTACACTAGGTTTTTACGCTCACCTAGCAGACAGGTTTTTTAAATTAAGTTTACCTCTAGATATTTAAGTCCGAATGTTAAACATCTATTGTAATCTTCTTCGGTATCTCCGAACCATATATCAATCCTATGAGAGAAGCGTTTTGCTGTAACTGTATCTACTCTACGTTGACCAAATCCCTCTACCTCTACCCAAGTACCTTGTGGGAATTGATAAGTAGCGATTGACACATTATCATTCCTACCATTTGCACCGTGACTTTCATATCCTGTATAGCACGACACCTCGTATAATACGCTGTTATCGCCATTTAAAGCTACCTCTGGTGCGTTTATATCATAATTAGGTATATTCATTGGTTCAGCACAGAATATGACGAACAAGAGCGTAAATACGAATGCTGGTACTCCATAGATGATAGGTGCTAGTTTTGATGTTTTCATATTTTTGTTTTTGTTATTTTTTAAATTGATAAATACTATTTAATCCCATTAAGATAAAGACAAGTCCAAATCCTAATTGAATATCAGAAGCAGAGTTTAATAGAAATATACCACTTAGTGAAAACTCTATTATTATTATAATTTTTAGATATGTTTTCATATATTTTTTAATTTTAAAATGGTATGTCTTCTACGTTAATATCTGTCTCTACTTTAGGTACTGCGTCCATAGCTTCTTTCATTTTCTCTCCTGCGCCACTTTGTGTTGCACCTATCTTTTTAGGCATATAGCTATAAACTTTATCACAATATTCTTTAAACTGTTCTAGTTTTATAATACCATTTGCTACCCATAGCCCAGCAATATTCTTTGCATTACCTTGACTTTGACCATCGCTATCATAGCCATTAGATTTAGGTACTTCCGTTGAACCTCCTTGTGGTTTGTTTTTGTTAGCCCATTTGATATAACAAGGCTTACAATAACCCTCGCCACCTTTACCAGCTATCATAGCTGTTCCACAATCAGGACACGGTTGTCCTACTACTTTTTGTTCTGCCATACTTATTTTTCTTTAATGAATAAATTATCTATACCTCTACGTATTGCTTCGGAAATGTTTACATTCCATTTCTTAGAATACCTTTTTAATTGTATGTGTGTTTTCTTAGGCAACCACAGAAGTATTGCCTTTTCTTTTATCTTAATCATATTCCTTGTGCTAATAATCTTTCATTCATAACATTAAATCTATACATAGTATCAGCTTGACCGAAAAGATTTGAATAAAGTTCTGGGTACTTTTCTGCTTTCTCAACTGTCATATCTTTTAATATATGTCTTCGGTCTTTTGTTAGTTGTTCTTTTGGTGTCATATAGTTATTCGTTTATTAATTTAATATCTGCTTCATTAAATAGGTATGCTTGTCCTCCACTAGCGTCCATTTCAAGATTTTCTCTTAACCACTCAATACCCATTTCTTTTAAATCTTTATCAGTATATGGGTTTTCTATAATTATTTGTATTTTCATATTATTTCTTTATTTTTTTAGTATATTCATCAGCAAAATCTATAACTTCCTGAACGTCTAACTGTTCTAACCAATCATTACAATCATCTGGCATATCATCATCTAATCCAATATATTGGTCTGCGTGTTTTTCCATTAAATAATTTATAAATGAATACTCTTGTTTATATGTCATATTATTTTTTCCATATAAATTTAATTAAATATATTTCTATTATGAAGATGAGTTGTCCAAAAACTCCTACAAAAAACCATTGCCAATTACTCATATTATCTTGCTCCTTTCTCGTGAATACTATAATCCACCTTATTAATTATCTCTTGTTCTTCTTCATCTGTTAATGGTTTGTATTCTTGCTGGTTTGGGAACTGTGGCTTAGGTTGTTTAATTCTAGGAAACTCCATATCTTCCCAGCTTTTTAATTGTTTGTTTAACTCCTTAAATGTTTTCTTAAATTTCATATTATTATATTCTATTTCTCATAATTGTGGCTTTTGGTACTTCGTGTATAATAGTTTGACCCATAAACTCATTTGATACGATATATTCATTTCTTACAAATTCATCATAACTATCAGTAACTGTATAAATATCTACTACTGTATAAATTATCTTTACTTTCTTATCTTGTAGCTTTGTAAACTTATCGCCTATCTTTATCTCTTTCATATTATTTATCCTTTCACTAGGTAGTATATACTATGGTATATACCTTGTCAAATGGTCAAAAGTGGATAACTCACTATATTAGCTAACCTTAGCACCAATTAAATACCTACGCTTTCCACTCTAAACCACACTTCTTACACTTACAGTGTTGTGGTAGGAACGGTATTATTAATAATCCTATTCCTATACTGATAAATACAAAGATAATAAATGCACAGCCAAAATGGCGATTACATTTAATATCCCTGCTTTGACACTTTGGACACTCGTTCTTGTAATTCATAGTATTTATTTAGTTATTTAGATGCTTTATTGTAATTGCTAATATTTTTGCCAAGTCTTCAGCACTCTCAAAACTTTTATAATCTAATGTTGGGTCATCTTGTATTTTGTTTGTAGCACTATATAATAACATTTTTAATATAGTTTCTTCATATTTATCATTCATATTCTTTTAATTAGTGATTTAGATGCTTCTCTCCCCCCCTTATCTTTTAGAGATAACCCTAGAAGACGTTGTTAATATATGATTAGCATTACTATACACTTGAATAGCCCTTAGTCTACAAGTTTTATAGTCAATTAACCGACGGAGGGTATGGCTTGGGGTAAAAGAGAGGGTTATGAATATTCAACAAGTGTACTCACAACCCTTTCTCTAAAACCCCAAACAATCGGTATTAGTTTAATTACTGCGTTGGCTTTTGGATTTTCTCGTGGAAACACCAGGTAAACCACGTTTAATGTTAATGTTTGTTATTTTAGTGGCTGGTTTTAGAGGATGCACCATTTAAATTACTCGCTTCCCACATTTAGTAATCACCACTATAAATTTATGGTCTTAGTATATAAGTCTTTTTAAATATAGATAATTTACAAGGATAAACTTCACCTTCTACTCCTTTAATAATTACATCAACATTTTGGTGTGCTTTCATTTCACCTTCTTCTGTCATAATAGATACTTCTTTAATCTGAATTTGTGCTAATATTTTTTGGTCTTCTTTTGGTGTTTTAATTGTTGTAATAACTATTGGTCTTTTTTTTGTTGACCACTTTAAGATGTTATCAATGTAATCTGGTAATACTGGATAAAAATCTACTTCTATTGGTTTTTTTGTTGCTTTCATACCTCTTATTATTTAGTTAGTCTAGTAAATATTTATTATTTAATAAATTTTTAATTTCTCGTCTTAACATATCAGCTCCTATTTCTATTCCTGTATTATAAATTTTCTTAATCATTTTTTCGTGTTCTTCATTACTTATATAATTATCTAATAATTCATCAATATCTTCTTCTAAATATCCAGTTTTCATTGTGATACCTTTAATCTGCTTTCCTCGTTTGTAAGGGAATTGCCATTTATGTTTTAATTTCCACTTCTCTAATTTTATATCTTTCATATATTTACATAACAAAACCCCTGAGAACTTGAGATTATCAGGGGAGTTGCGTAAAGATTTTACTACGTCGTAACTCAAGTTCAATTACATAGTAATTCATTATAGTTTTCTTGTCAAGGGCTATTTACCAGATACTTTCTTACCGAACTTCCATACTATATTAACTCCTGTAATTCCACCAATATATGTGGCAATTATAGTTAATAGTCCCTCGTCAGCAACCTCGTAGTAGCCTAGTACACTAAATCCAGCAGTAAAGGTCAATCCCCAGAATGTAGGGCTAAATAGAATTGGTGCGTTCTCTTTTAAATATTTCATTTGTATTCCTTTCCATTTATTATAAATCGACCTTTATTTATATTTGGTTGACAATCGGTTGACAATTAATTATTACTTGGTTGACAATTAAAAAGTAGTAGGGGTTTTGATATTGCAGTTCCCCTACTAACTGCATCATAAAGTTGGTCTGAATTGACCATTCCAGAAAGTTTTGTTTAGGTAAGATAGAATTTCGTCTGGTGTCATGTTTTGAAACAAAGCATGATATTTCTGATGAAGACAGTATTCAATAATAACAATGTTACTTGCTTGAGATTTATTCTTTATCCCAAACTCTTTAAACTTATCCTTTCTGGATTTTGGAACGACGTGGTGCTTTGAAGTACGCATTTCAATCTCCTTTTGGTTTTGAAAGAACTATTACTTATTAGGAATTTTATCGCTATCACTTGAGGATACCCAAGTAGCAAAGTTATTTAAAAATAATTCGTTAAAGTCTCTGTAATATATTCTTTTACTTTCTTTTATAATAAATGGTTTTTCTTTACCCTTATCAAAGGCAATAGCAACTTCTCCGTTAGTCCATTTGCCTAACTTTTTTAAATTGTCATCAACTATTCTTTTTATAAGCATATCTGTTTCATTAAATAATAAATCGTTTGTTGGGTCTATATAAGTTTTAAACCATAAAGTCTTTACATACTTAGAGTAATGTAAGTGTGTGCCAGTTGAACTACCTGTACTTCCCATATAACCTATCTTCGTTTCCCATGCAGTAACAGGCTCGCCAAGCATAACCCAATACTTAGATAGATGTGCGTATAAGTGATATTCTCTGCCGTCAAAAACTGTAACAGAAAAACCCCAACCGTCTTGCCAACCTGCTTGAGTAACTGTACCACTTACAAATGGCATAATATTTCTATCACCAATAAAATCAATACCAGGGTGTATGCCACCGAAAGACTTATAATAACTAGGGTGTGCTTTTGCAAAGTCGGTAAAACCGTAGCCCTGTGTTATTTTCCAATTACTTGCTTCAAGCATAATTTCTTCTTGTTTAATTGTTATTTCTTGCGCTAAAACATCTTGACTAGAAAATTGATAAAAACATAAACTATCAATCCAATTATTCCTACTAATACTCCCATAGCAGTTAGTGATAAAATCCTACTAAACTTTTCTAATTTCATATATTATGAATTTAAGAATTAAGTTTTTGTTTTTTATTTTAAGCTACTGGGTAAAATCCACTAAAATATATTGTAGCAGCCGTATCAAGCGACACTGCGGCTGCACCGATATTATCTCCACCAGTATATAAACCAGCAGTTGTATTATTTTGGCTCATTATAATTACAAGGTCTACTGCACTGGCTGGTAGATTTAAGGAAGTATAATAACCTATGTTCAAAGTATAAAATGAAAGATTACTTGCTAAACTTGTTACTGGGAAGCCTGTTATGTTCATAGTTCCTGAACCTGTATGTGCTGTCCAAATAATAGTTCCTTTTATAAATACTATATTACCCATACGACAATATAGACCATTATTTTTTGAATAAGTTCCTGTGCCAGCAATAGTACCACCTGTAATTAAAGGTGACCAAGCTGTCCAATCCACAGACCAAACTTCATTAAAGTTAGTATTAACTGCCGCCGATTTTATTTTTGTATTTGCACTAAATGTATTTGATACTGTCATATATTTTATTTTATTTATTATGTTGGATTAACTGGTATATTAATTTTTGCAGTTTCTTCTGCATTTCTATTTATATCTTCAATGCGTTTATTAGTATCTTCCAGTTTAGCTGATACTCTTAACACTACTTGATTAAATTCATATTGTATTTCTACAATCTGATGTGGTACTCCAAAACTTTGAGTGATTGAAAAATCCCAATAATCTACATCCCAAACTGCTTCGTCCCATAGCGTATCACCAAATTCTTTTTCTGGGTGAAGTATCTGAATAATTTGACCGGGTTTAAATCTTTCAATATCATATCCATTCTTAGGGTCAATATTACTATCAAGCACGGTTATAGCAATCTCTGATAATGGGTGGTCATAATCATCAAGTATTCTAGTAGCAATAGTTTCAGCAGTAGCAACAACTGTAACTCTCTCATCTTTAATAAACTTTTCTCTTAATCCAAATTCATCTTGACTTGATGTTCTTTCGTAAACTCTGTATAGATTTGGGCTACCACCGCCCATAAAATATACTTTGTTAATAAGTGTTTCAATGCTCTTAGTCATTACAACATTATTTGCTTCCTTACCAATATATAGCATGTGGTCAATCTCATCAAAATTACTCATCTTAAAATCAATAGTATTATCAGGAAGTAAACGCCAGTACCAATACTGTGGTGATATTCCTCTTATATTTTCTAAGGCTTCTCTGTATGTATTTGATGTAAATGTAAATGTAACTGTTGTACCAGTAGCTTCAATATCTCCCTCTTGAAATAAACTATCACCAAATTTAGACGTAATAACTTCTCTTAATATTGTATCTGGTGATTTAGTTGCTTTAGTATCAGTTGTAAGTCCAGCGTCTGACTGATAAATACGTTTCTCATATTCTATGAGTTTTGAAATACCACGTACATCAATTATTTGGTCACCATTAGCTATTATTTTTGGTTCATATCTATTTAAAACACCAGTCCAAACTAATTTACCTATTTCTTGGTCTCCATCTTGTATCCACGTTTCAATCTTATTTCCCATTTTAACATCTACATTCTCACCAAAATCCTTTACATCTCTTTTAAGAAATATTTTTTGTTCTCCCATACCACCGTTCATTTTCCATTTAAAATTAGGTGCGTTAGTTACATCTTTACCCCAAGTTGAAATATATACTCCGTCTTTATCATATATCTTATGGAAGTATTGTTTTATTTTAGGTTGAGTAATTTCTGTAGCACTACCACTTGGTACAGAATAATTTATCATTAATTTTGTAGATTTTGATACACTTTCATCATAAGCATAAACATCATTAAAATTACCTGACGTAATTGGGTCATCTACTTCAAATATAATATTAATTGCATTACCACGTTCCCAACCACTACGATTTATTTGTTCTTGAATTATAGTTAATATGTCAGGACTAGTTAATGTTTGCCCAATATTAATATTAGCTGGACTATTCCAAGCTACAGTATTAATACTTCTTGCTCTACCTGATATTTCAGTTCCAATAATAAAATCACCACTAATAGTTGTTCCTGGATTATCTTCTGCTTCTGCATAAATATCTATATTAGGTGGTGTTCCACCACTACCCCTTAAACCAATAAATTCTAAATTAGCACCACTGATAGTTGAACCTTGTGGTATATCTATATTTATAAATCTTAAAAATATCCATTGTTTATATCCAACACCGTCTTGTCCAAATAATAAGCCATTAGATGTATATACAAATCCACCATTATCAGCTTCATAAGCGTCTGCTCTACTAGATTGTATTTGGTATGTTTTTATTGGCATAAATTAAAGGTAAAGTGGATAACGATTAAAGATAAAGGGGGTAGTACACGATTTTAACTGTTGCTTTATAATGTATTCCATTCTCAAAGGACACTCTTAAATCATTTCCACCGACTACGAAACTAGGGAATATACCATCATAAGTAACAGCTACATCATTTAAGGTTACTGTAAATAATTGTGTATCAACTTCTATTACATCATTATTAGCATACTCACCTGATACTCTCACTCTAATAAAATCCCCAGTTGATGTATTCCTAATTGTAACTCCGTCAACTCCAGCTACTTCGGTAAATGTAATTATTATCTTAGGATTTGGTTTATATGTTCCACCAGCTACAAAGCTAAAGGCTTGTGTAGATATACTTTCAATACTCTCACTTACACCAGTTGTAGTATCAAGGTCTGTTCCGAATGGTGGGTCTGCCACAATAAACTCTGCTTCCCAATCTATAAATGTATGATTAAAATGCCTACGTAATAATGTTATTCTACTAGAATTAACTGTGTAACGTCTGTATTCAGCCTTACCTGTACCACTACCATAATCTATGTCTAAATGCTTACCTTGCCTGTTTAAGAGCTGTTTAAAGGCGTCTATTTCGTCTTCTAGTAATGCCATTGATGTATCTCTTATCTGTCCTTTTAGTCTTATGCTTTTAGGTGCAAAAGTAGCCGCCAAGAATTTACCACCATCACGGTTGGCAAGTCGTTGAATATCCAACGTCTTACTATCCATACTTTCGTGTTGTAATTCTTGAGTAATTATAGTTGCTGTTTGCAAACTTACTCCATCATAATTTGTTTGTACTCTTGCCATATAATTATATTCCCATTTGTTGAACTGATAAATCTCTATCTAATGATTGTTTAACTGCATTTATAATGCTATCTAAATCTTGTTCATCTCTAACAACAGCACCTCTTAAATCTACATTAATAGTTGAACCTCCCACTTGGTCGTTAGGTACAATATTTCCTGAACCTCTTGGTACAAATAACTCTGGTCCTTTTTCACCAACTACATAAGGTGTTCCACCACTTACTGGACCACCCTCTGCTTGTGGACCACCGAAATTAATTGCTTCTTTTATACCACCCTCAATATCACCAAAAAATCCTTTTACTCCCTCAAACGCACCTATTATTGCATTTGGTATAGCTAAGAAAAAATCTAAAACAGTGTCTGCTGTACTCTCTGCCCAACCAGTAAACTCATCACCAAATTCTAAAAATGTCAATTTTGCACTATCCCATACCATAGTAAAGAACGCTGGTATTCCACTTAAAATACCAGTGATAGTATCAACATAAATTCTAAATCCCTCTGCAATTCCAACTCCTAATATTGCCATTTGTTGTCCAACCCACGGAACTAATCCACCTATCGCACCAGATACTGTTTTTACCATAATATCAAATCCAACTGCCACCCCAGTTGCAACTGTCATTAATAATCCACCAATTATATTAATTGATTTATTTGCAACTACAACTATACTTCCGAAAGTTAATCCAATTATTCTTCCAGCGTTAGACCAAGTGTTTGAAATTAATTCTAATAATGTATTCCAAGCAACTGTTGATTGTGACCCCATTACTGAATACATATCACTAAGACCACCTATAAATCCGTCAAACGTACTAAAGGCATTTTTTTCATACTCAACAAACCCAGCCTTAGTATCTTCAACCATTTTATCTGTCATTTCAGTAATTGCTTCTTCATCGGTTGTAATACCTTTAACTACCGCTTCACTAACATCTTCTATAAACCCACCTACGTCCTCTACTACACCACCAACAAAATCAGTAATACTTCCAAACCCAGTTTCTATCTTATCTTTAGCAATAAGTATAAAAGTAAGCACATCTTCAAGTGGTTGTTTTACTGCATTAAATACAAAAGCGATTGCGTCAACAACAACTTTTGAAAAAGCTAATACATCATCAATAACAGCTTGTATTTTATCTGAATTTTCAACTAAGAAAGCAGTTGCATTAACAATAACTGGTATAAGTTTTTCACCTAATTCAATTTTTATTGCTTCAAAATTACCTTTTAGTAATTGTATTTGTGCTTCCATACCTGATGTTTGAACATCAACAGCTTCACCCATAGCATTAGTTTCATCTGTTATATCTTCTAATATTTTTCTAAATTGCTCTCCACCACCCTCGCTTGTTAAACTAAATATTGCATTGGCGGCTTCTACACTACCAAATAAATCTGCAAGTGCTTGTTTATCATCACCAGCGGCGTCAGTTACATTAGCAAGTAATCCTGACAATCCATCAGCTTCAAGTGCCGCCAAATTAAATTTAATTCCCAATTTATCAGCCGCCGCTTCTGCGTCAGCAGTTGGTTTTAATAAATTACTAATTACAGCTTTTAAACTTGTTTGTGCTTCACTCGCAGTAATACCAGTGGTGGTTAAAGCCGCAGTTGCCGCACTTAAATCTTCAATACTAATACCAGTTTCTTTTGCAATACCAGCAACCTTACCAAAGCCCTGTGATAATCCAGCAATAGTTGTTTTACCATTTTTAACTGTCTTGAATAATATATCAGCTAACCTTGTACTGTCGTGTGTTTCATCACCATATACATTCATTGCAGAAGTTAAGATATTTACAGCTTCTTCGGTAGTAGATAATCCAGCAATACCTAATTCAGCACTACTTTTTAAAACTTCCATAGCTTCGGCAGTATCAGATATACCAGCAGACACAATATTATAAGCACTAGCACCTAAATCATCAGGGTCAACAGGTAATGTTTTCATTAATTCAATAATACCTTTTTTAAATTTAGGCATTTCATTTTCAGCGGTGCTTCCTAAAAGAGTACCAATATTTCTAATTGCTTTATCAAATTTACCAGCAGACTTAATAGATGAACCAACAAAGGCAGCACCAATTCCAAGAACAGCAATACCAGCAAGTTTTGCAAATTTAGTAAGTTGTTTAATACTTACTTGTGATTGCCTTAATCCACCACTCATTTTATCTTTGAGTGAAAGTACCGCTTGTAATTTTACTTCACTAGCCATTATTTTTTGTTATGTTTATTAGCTTCTATTTCTGCAAATTCACTATCTATTTTTTGTTTCATTAATATTAAATCTATCAACCAACTAGGCTGTTTTAAATAAGTCCAATAATCCCAACTCATATTCTTACAAATTTCTAATACCATTAATCGTTCATCAACCTTACCTCTACCCATCTTTTTTATATTCCTGTATTGCTGTTCTATTACTTTTTTTTTTCTGTCCAATTACTATCTTCTGCTACTTTATTCATAGCTAGTAATAGAAAGTCAAAATCTTTTCCGTGTAATACTTTTATAGCTTCAATGTCTGGAGAAATAATGATTGTTTTTAACATCCAATCAATACTATCTTCTTTCTGAACTTTAAGCATTTCCATTTTTTCGCCACCAGTAAGCCACGCTTTTAGGGTAACTTCAATTTTACCAACAGGTGTGGTAATTTTTGTTGTTTCTCTTTCCATAGATTTTTTATATTAATTTTTAAGTAGTATAATCTGCTTTGTCATTTCTTAATACGATTGAATAAATACTATTCTCTGTATTTGCAAAGTCGTAATAACCCTTAAATCCTATTGTCTGTTCAGCTAGTTCTCCTTTAGGTCTATCTGGTGTCCAATCCATAAATCCACATCTAGGTAATACAATCGTTAATGTTGGATTAATTCCTGCACCGTCAGCTAATTCTACATCTTCATTTCTTATTACAATCTCCATAGCGTTATAAGTATTGTCTAACATTAAGTCCCTATAAGTCTGGTCTTCATAAGGTAATGTAAACTCACCCTCTATTTGAAAACCTTGATTAATAAGGTCATCAGGTTGTACAGTTCCAAGCATTTGTTTTCTCAAGATGTTTTTATTAACCGTTAATGATAGTGATTGTAGTTTAACTAAACCTGCTGCCGCTAATCCTGCTCTTGTAGTTGCTAACTTAAACTCAATGTCTTGCGCTCTAAACTTATTCTCTACTGCGAAGTCTCCTGTGTTACTATCTACGTTAGTGTCGTGACTACCTTTACTTATAAAACTGATAGTTGATTTAACATAATCACCTAGCACCATATTTAATGTAAGTTGGTCAATCATAGACATACAGAATTGTTTATCTCCATTTGGGTCTTCTGTTGATAATGATAGTGATTGATGTTGGTTTGTATTAGCAAGATTAAATGTATGGTCATAACTATTAGCTACAACTGCTACTGAACCAGTTAGTGTTCCCATTAAAGCGTATAAGAAGTAACCATAACTTTGGTCTCTTACTTCAAATGTAATATCACCCTCACCGTATTTTTCTACTACAGACTTCTCGTGGCTATCTTCTAAAACTCCAAGTGCTTCACCTGAATTAACGGATGTTACTTTATCAGTAAATCCAATATTAACCCACGGTATCCAGCGTTGTGGTTTTAAACAAACACCTCGTGTTGCTTCTCGTGCTACTCCTAAATTTATTCTACTTCCTATAATTTTTGCCATATTTTTTTCTTTCTTTAATTATTTTAGCTTATATCTGTCGATATTTTAATTGTTAATAATACTTTTGATTGGATTACTTCATTATCTGCTAATCCCTCCCAGCCTTGATTACTCGGATTGATTGTGAGTATGTCATTTCCTACTGGTAAAGATATTCCAGTTAATGTTTGGTCTTCATCAAAAGCGTCTAACACTAGGTCAATCGTATTATACAATCGGTCTAATGCTGTGTCATTCCCACTCATTTTTGTTTCATAATATATAAATACATTAAATGCGTATGTTCTTTGTAATTCTGAATTAGTTTCCCAATCACTCTCTAAATCTGCTGGTTCTATACAAACTGCTGGATAACCCTCAAACTCTAACTTAGGGAAGCGATGTACTTCTTGAAAATTAGTTACTGTTAAGAGTTTATCTCTTATAGCGTCTCGTAATATTTGATACGTTGTTGAGGGCATATTATAATCCTAAGTTACTCTTTTGTGCTATTATCGCCATTAATTTCTCTCCTCTTACTTTAAATATTCTATCTATTTTATTCTTAGCTTGGTCTAGTCCTTGTTTAAGAAACGGTCTTTTTCTCATTCTACTTGTACCCTCGTGGACAAATACTGCATATTCATTATGAGGTTGTAGTATTGCTCTTGTCTTATCAATTCTTACTGAACTAAATTTCATTACATCCCATCTTAATTTACCAGTATCAACAGGTGTCTTAATTCCAGCTTCTCTTTGCCAATTAATCATACTTTCTTCTAATGCTAATCTAATCATCTTTTCTGCTATTATAGGACTTTTTGCCAATGCTCTTTCAAAGCTATCTAGGTTTTTTATTTGGAATGCTTCGCTCATCTTAGTCGTTGTAAATTCTTAAAAATACTTCTTTGTGTCTATTCATAGCAAATCCATAATCTTTGTGGTCGGTAGCTACTACGGCATATTCTTTACCATCTATTCTCATATGGTCGCCATCCTTAATATCTACTGAAATGTCAACCCATACTTTATGTGTAGCACCAACTATCTCTGCCTGTACTTCGCTATTCCTATCATCTACACGCTGTTGGTGTCCCTCAATAGTAGCGGTAGCAAAATAAGTCCCTTTAAATCCACCAGTATCTTTAAAGCGTCTAATCTCTATTACTCTGTCAAAAAATCCCTCTATTGTCATACATACTTACTTATTACTATAAACATTATTGGCAAAACAATTACATTTAATACAATCATTGCCCCAATCATTTTACTTTGCCAACTCTTAATATTCGCTACTTCTGTTTTTAATCCAACTATCATATTTAGTCGTTCCCAAATATAAAATTGTCGTTCACTTTCATCCATTCCTTGAAATTCTGTTTTTGTTAAATGTCCATTTGCCATAAATTTAGTTCTTATGTGGTCTTTTAAATCTATTAAGAATATCTTTTAATTCTTGGTCTAATTGTGTAGATTTTCTAAATGAAACGGAATAATCACCAATACTTTCAGAAGTAACATTTGTAGTTTCTTTTCTTTGATAGAAAGCGTTAGCCACTAATTTCCATACTGCAAATTCTAGGTCTCCTATATTTACACTCTCTAGTGTTACAAGTGGTGCAGCGTCATTCTTGAAAGCATAACCAGCAGTATAAGTTACTCTGTATTTTCTAGGTCGTTCTGAAAATCCCCAACCAGTTGTTTCTAATATTCCAGTTGTGTAATCTATAAAATACTTCTCGCCATTAATCTCATCAAAGCTATCAATGTTTTGAGTTCCTGCTCGTCCTTGTAATGTGAATGTGCCTGTTGTTGATATTGGAAAGTTAAGTAAGAATAGTTTATCTGCTCCTGTACCATCATAATATTCATCTGTATATGTGGTTTCAACAAAAGTCCTATCGCAGTAATGTTCTACAAAAGAACTTACCTGATTAATTAAACTTTCTAGTATTGCGTCACTTGAAGCAACGGTTATTCCAAGAAATGTTTTTACTCTAGCAACAGTTGTAAGTCCATTATTGTTAATTGCCATATTAGTTTACTTAGTTTTATATTTCCTTTTCTTACGAGGTGTCATTATTTTTGTTTTCTTTTTCTTTAATTCTTTTACTTCAACTGGTATATCAATATAAAAAGCATTACCAGCTTCAACTAATTCTTTTGCACGACTATCTTCTAAGTCATATACAACATCACTAGCTATTTTACTTTGTTTACGATATTCGCTTGTTAATCTAATTTTCATAAATGTTTCTTAGTTAGTCTTACTTCTACCACCTACCGAAGTACGTAGTAGCTTGTAAAACAGGAATAGCTTTTAATGCTAGTTCCTCACAAATTAAGACCTTACAGCTGTGATAGTACCCAAAGCACGGGTAGATACCAATTCTGCGTCTAACTTTTCCTCAACTCTAATGGCAATCATATTGCGTTCCCACATATTCTGTGGAAGTGCAACTAATGTACCACTACCTCTATCTGCGTCATAGTCTCCACCAATACTTGCTTCTCTGGATATATCGATACCCATAGCACGTGAAATACCAATCCAATAAAATGCTAAGTCAACTAGATAAATTATATTATTACTAATATCATTTTGTTCTAAGACCTTTGCACCTCTAATTGTTGGGAAGCCTGGACCGTTTAACGGGTTGGCTACATCAATTATTGGACGTGCATTACCATCTACCATATTAGCGACTGTTGCTAATGTATCAGAGTGCATAATCCAAGCCAATTTAGGACTTGCTCTATGTTTCTGTGGCATACCATAATACAATGCGTTGAAGTGAGTGAAATCTAATGCTCCACCTGCGGCGACTGTTGTTCCAGCACCGTAAGTTGTAATACCTGTTGGTTGACCTGCGCCTGTACCGTTCATAAAAGCTCTATCTTCTTCCTTAGCGATTGCTTCTGCTAAAAGTTCGGATACTAATTGAACTACGTTAAACGGACTGTCGTCAATTAATTGAGTAGTTACAGGAATTATACCAGCTAGAATATAAGGAGTAAGTGATAATGTTCCAAACGTAACGGATGTAGTTGATTTCTGTGCGGCTTCTGCGTTCCAAGATACATAAGGTTTTGTTGCAATAGACGGCAAGTCTAATGTCTTGACACCTGTCATATTGATAACCCTACTGTTTGGTCTAATTACTGCCATATCTTCTAATAGAGGTATGATTTCGTTAAACAAAATTGTTGGAACAATGTTACCACCAGAAGCACCAGTGATTGTTGTAAGTGGCTCTAATTTATTAATCTGCGCGAATTTCTCAAGAGTATTAAACTCTTTCTTCATCTCATTCCAAGCGTCAGGACTTTTTGATGTAGCAAATTCAGCGTATTTTTTAAACCATATACCTAAATGCTCTGCTTCGTACTGTTTGATTGTAACCTTGCTACCGTCTTTTTTCGTGTATAAGTTTACATTATAATCTTTGTTAGTCATTCTTTCGCCCTCGGCAAATGGTAAATCTTTTTTTACCTCTTTTGCTTCTTTGGCTTTAGTGATTTCAGCAACTTTAGCCTCAATTATTTTATTGATTTTTTCGGCTGCTTCATCAACGACTTCCTCAGTTTTTTCTTCCTCTTTTACTTCAACCACTTCTTCGGTTTCTACCTCTGGTGTGGCTTCGGCTTCTACTTTCTCTTCTTCTTGTTCTTTTGTTTTCATTTCTTTTTCACCCCCTTGTCTTTTTCATCAACAATCATTGCTTCGGCTATTTTGTCAATCATTTTCGCAAGACGTAAGGTCTTATTAACCTTGTTGCCTTTAACTTTTATATCTATAACGCCCTTTTTGTCAGGCACTGTTATTTCTTTAGGTTGTATTTCTGACACTTCTAACAATTCATTAATTACTTCAATAGTTGACTGTAATGCTTCTCTACCTACCTTTAATATATTTCTATTCTTTTCACTTATAATGCGACCAGCTTTTTCTTCTTTCTTAAATTCTTTTACTCCAATTACTGCTTCCATTCTTAGTGTTTCCATTAAAATTACTAATGCTTCATTCATTTTTGTAAGCACTTCTTTTGAAACTTCATTATTACCGAAAGCACTTATTAAAAAATTCAATTCATCTACTACTCTTGAAAGTGCTACTGTTTCATTTACATCTTTTTTATCACCTACTTTAGCTTCAAATTCTTTTACCTTAGCTTGAAATCCTTTCCATTTTAATCCACGTCTAACTGTGGCAGTTGGATTACTAGGTACATTAACAAATGAGAGTTCTAACAATTCTTGCTTTGAACTTAAGCCATCTTTTTCACTAACTTCCTGTGGCATAAAGCCAACAGATGTAGTATTGATAAATCCGTCTCTTACTAGAGTTTCTACTGTACTTGCAAATTCGTGGTCTGCAAATTTAACCTCTGCGACCAATTCATTACCCTCTGTATGTACATCAAGTACCTTACCGATAGGCAATTCACTAGCATTATGAGACCACAATAATACAGGATTAGTTTGAAAGTTCTTTAAATCCCATCCTTTTGGGTCTAATATATCGCCGTCTCTATCTACTGCGTCAGATGACGCAACAACGGTTATACTATCTTTATTTAGTTGTTTTACTTTTCCTTTAAGTTTTTCCATATTTTGTTTGCATTAAAAATAAACGAGTTGGCAATCTGCTACTCGTTTTGTAGTTAGCGATATATTACCTTTATTAAATATTATTAAATTGTTTTTGTCAAATTCCTACTCCTATTAAAGTTCTTAGTGCTATTCCGCTAACCGCCGGAGCAGTATATTTAAATTAATTATGAAACATCTATTATCGCATAAGATAAAAAGCCGTCAACATCTCCGCCAGTAATATTAATTTCTAAATCTTTATTAGTTGCAAGTTTCCAAATAGGCATACCAAAGTTCCCACTAGGGGATACTGCGATACCACCATATTTAGCAAATACCATAATTCCAGTAATGGCTAGATTATCTTCATCTTGAAAACTTACTGTCTGTCCGTCAGCAGTTCCGCAAGTAATTCCATATCCATAAACCCATATCTGTCTATCAGCCGCACTTGAAACTAGAACTTGGTCAGCCGCCGTTGTGAGGTTAATTGCTTTTACAACAATTCCAGGCGTAACAACTGTCGGCGAACCATTACCACTAAGTGATAAAAGACTATCATTTATTCCGTCAAGATGTGTATTCCCAGTCGTCTGTAAAGCCGAAGTAGAAGCACCAGCTGGTAACGGAAGTGCCGCCGCTGATATAGGTTGTGTTACTGGATAAAATGCTCCGTCTACTGTTATTGACGGTTGGTTGGAAATTATAGATACTCGTTGAGTTCCCAATCCGGCATTACCTATTCCTACATCAACAGGGTTGGTATCAACTCTGGTTAAATTAGTAGATGTCGTGGCACCGGCTGCTACAATAGTAGTATTTGGAGTGGTATCTGTAACCCTCCCTCCTACGATATGAACATTATCAGCAATTATTCCAACTAAAGTATCTGTTTCAGCATTAAACTCAACACCGAAAGCCACATAAGTAATAGCATTAGTATCCCAACCGTTTCCTGCATATCCAGTTGGAGCAGAAAGAGGTTTGCGAAGTGACATCCACGAATTTGCTTTTAAAATACTCACTCCCCACTCAAAAGTATTATAATTGCTATCATCAGTTCCTATTCTTAAAAAAACCTTTTTTACATCATCAATATTTGGTATAAGCATACCCATAGCGGCATAAGCACCATCTTCAAATATCTCACTAATATCTATCATATCAATAGTTTCTTGAACACCAGCAT
>Ga0222700_1000039_pt1 | contig 30180 bp, 46 predicted proteins | sample AntAcemetage1454_FD_181013 | JGI IMG/M metagenome (GOLD analysis project Ga0222700, IMG submission 181013) | Saline water microbial communities from Ace Lake, Antarctica - #1454 | ecosystem: Environmental > Aquatic > Non-marine Saline and Alkaline > Saline | place: Antarctica: Ace Lake...
AATACAGTCGCATTAGCTACTGCTGAAAGTTCGTAAATATCATAACTATTACAATCAATAGCTGCGGTTGCATCATCTGTAGTTGTAACTAATCTTTGTGTTATTCTTTTGTTTGTCAGCGTTTCTGTATCGGATATAAAAGATAAATTACTATCTTCAATAGCTTTTGACGTTACAAATTTAGCGTCGTCTGTGCCTGTGTTTATTTCAGTCCCAGTTGCTTTTACTGGTACAGTCACACTAGATTTTAAATTAGCTACTGTTATTTTTTTAGTTATTGGAGTTCCGACAACATCATCAACGATAGCCAAAATATCGGCATCATCTGGTGTCGCTGCTAGAGCGTCCAACTCGGAAATTTTAAAATCACCCATATATTTAGTTTAATTAATTATTTTTGTTAATGCTTTTTCAATAGACCAATTATAATTTACCAATCTCATTCCCAATGTACTTCTTTTAAGCCCTGTCTGTTTTGCCCACTCACTGATTGTTTTTGCTATGCCATTGAAAGTAATATGTAAAGCTTCTTCGATATTTTTAGTATTATTTGCTTGTTCTTTTTTTGTCGCCCATCTACAATTTCTTAGACAATAATTACCATTATTATCAATTCTATCTAATGTTAAACCGTCTTTACATGTCATTGCCATATCATCAAAAAAATTCTTAAAAGTATTCCATCTTTTACAGACTGTAATGCCTCTACCTCCATATCTACAAAATCCTTTAGCACTAGGATTATTACAACGACTAAGCATATTCGACCATACTCGATAAATATGAGACTGATATAATTTTTTATCGTAAACTTGTCCATTTTTATATCTATGTTTATTGCCTAATATAGAACAGGACCTGCAATATCCTGTATTCTTACCAGTTTTAATTAAAAAAATCATACTATGAGATACCTTTCTTATCTTTTTACAAAGAGGGCATTTTATTTCAATTTTATCTGCCATATTTTTTAGTTAATTTAATTATTATTTAATTTGAGCTAGAGAAAGGACTTGAACCCTTAACCATCGGTTTACAAAACCGGTGCTCTACCAATTGAGCTACTCTAGCTTTGTTTAAAATTAATTCATTTCACTTTTATGTTAAAAATAATACAAAAACGAAATGAAAGGTGGGGGAGTTTGTTTTAGCAGTTCCCCCACTCTGCTTTTAGTTTCTATGCTTGTGTTGTGCCCTTAAAAAAGACACCAATGCAATTACAATCAGAATAGATATAAAAATAAGAATTGCTTTCATTTTCATACCTCCTTTAAGTATTTCTTGATTTCCTTATGACAATTTGTCATTGTCATCTCAACTCCGTAGAAAGGACATTTTTTGTTCCAACAGGCAAACCTGATGACTTCTTTTCCTTTGCCATAGGCGTGAACTGTCGTTATAACATGACATCTATGGCAAGGTATTTTGGCGTTTTTCATAAAGAACTCAAGATCTCTTTTCTTGTACTGAGCTACTCTGTGAATGTATGCTATCTGTTTTCTTCGTTTTCTACCCATAACCTTTACCTCCCCATTTTAATTGCTGTTGTTTTACCAGTCGCTTGACAGATGACCATTACTTGTTTGAGCTTTTTAGTTCTCTTTGCCCAAAGGATTTGAGCAATGTCATCTGACTTCATTGCAGATTTTAACATATCGCTTGGTATAGGTAATGCTTCGCAATATTCTTCACAACCCTCGCACTGTATAAACAATTTCTGTCCCATAACACTCACCTCCTGGTTTTATTCTGGCTATCTATATAAAAGAACTAACTAATATTGTATAAAAAAAAGACAAAATACGCCCATATAGGACATTATATTTTATCTTCATAATCTAAAAGATGAACTTCATCTAATTGTATATATTATAGCACAAGTATGTAGGATAATGCTATTTTTGTTTTTTTTCTGTCAATTTGAGTTGAGCTAGCTGTTGATCTGTCCAACCTGGCACGGGCCAGAACTTTTCAATCAAAAAACTAACTGGGTGAATCTGCTTATCCCACTTATTATTCCAGAATAAATCCTTAACTCTTTCTTTGGTCTTTTTTACATCTCTACCAGACTGTGGATATGGAAAACTAAAATCTCCTCCCTGAGTCCTAAAACAGTGGCTGTAATGCGTAGAATGATTTATTAGAACTCTTCCACCTGATAACCAGAATTTACAAGCAACGGTTAAACCTTGATGGCCCCAGCTACCTAAACTTTCATCGTCTATATCAAGAGAAAAATACTTCTCACGGGTGCACATGAAAAAACTACCTTGTAACGACATCGACTCCGTTATTCCTTTTTCTGCTTTATCTTTTATGTACTGTGGTCTATGTTTCCAGTCTTCAAAATATTGAAAATGTGGAGTAGCGTCAAAACAGTAAGATGTAGAATGCACACCATGCCTAGACTTCCACACAATTTCCTTTCTTAATTTATTTGATTTACCACAATTAGGACATACTGTTGGCGAGGGTCCCTGATACTTAGACCACCCACAATAATTGTGATAACAGCGCCAATTAAAAACATGGAGATTATTCATCACTGGTACCATAACTACGTTATCTCCAGTCTTTTCAAATGCTTCTAACATCTTACGATCGAATCCCTGGTCGAAGGCACAGTGCGCATCACATTTTATTATATATTTTGCCGAAGAAAGACGTGCACACATTTTAGTAATTGCTCTTTGTCCGATAGCTTCGGGTACATAAACTATAGTTACATCAGGATGGTCATTTATAACTGGGTCAGCCAATTTTCCGTCGAGACCTATAATTATTTCAGTTTCAGCCTCTTTGTGCTGGAGAATGTCTTCTACGGTGCGAGCAAGCCATTCTTCATTCCGGGCCGGTATGCAGATCGAAATTTGATACTTTTTCTTACTCATATTTTTTATTTTATATTATATATTAGCATGATATATTAGTTCTGCTTGGGTTCTTGCAAAAACAGCATCTTTAAAATTTGTAAAATATCCCAAATGTATTTGTTTTTTATCATAACTTAACCAAGCTCGCCATTTTTTATCTCGTTTATACCAAGAAACTCCTGCTATTCCTGATTTATTATTTGGTCTTATCATCCCCCTGTGTGTAGCTGATATTTTTTCTTTTGATTCTTTTGTCCATTCGTGTTGTAAATTATTAATTCTTTTTATTCTTTCCTTTTTTGTCATATTATCCCATACCTTTTTGCCACTTTTACTCATATTCTTTTTAGTAATATCACTTGCCTTTTTCCCTTTCAATGCTAATGATATTTTAATTCCTGCTTTTTTCCTTATTTCAGGATTTCTATTTTTCAATGCTATTTTAATTTTTCTAATACTTTCTTTTTTATGTTTGAATCCTTTTTCTCGTCCATCCCCTCCATTCGTTTCATTAGTTAATAATAAGTTTTTAGATTTAAAATGATTAATCCAATATTTTTCTTTCTTTTGCCATTCTGAATTATCTATTTTTTCTAAAATAATTAATTTAGGTTTCAAACCTTTTGCTAATAATTTCTTTATCCAACGAGTTTTATGACTATTAGAATTTAACTCATATTTAATATGACGCATAAACCTAGCATCCAAATCAATAGTTTTTCCAACATATCTTATTTTTTTAATTATCGGACATTCAAGTCCATAAATATAACAATCTTCTACTTTACATATTTTCTTCATATATTTTATTTTTTATCTAAGTCAAACAACTTACGCAAATCCCATCCAGGAACGTCTTTCACTGGTCGCTCTTCCCATCCAGTTGGTTTGTGCTTAAACGACTCAAGTGTAATCTTTGGTGAAGAGAATGTCCTTCCATGTCTAATGTCTATATTTGGTAATTCAGAATGCCAGACTTCACTCACATCATCTGAAAATCCTCCACGTCTTTTCGACTTCCGTGCTGGCTCGTAGCCCCATTTGCGTGCCCATCGAGGCTCTCTACTTCTTATTTTATCAAGTCCCCACTCTTTTATTTTAACTTGTCTTTTATAATAATGGTTTAACGCAAACTCCCTATTTGCACACATGCAAGAAAGAGGTAACATACCATCATATCTAATAGCAATATCATCGCCACCATAACGCCAACGCCAAACATTAGAATTATAATAAAAAACATTATCTTTGGGTGGCACGAACGAAAAATTTTCTACAGAATATAGAACGTCATGTTCCGCCATGTAAATATAATTTGCAGTACTTTTTTCTAGAGCCAAAACAATCTGATCGACCATAGTTGGGTATGAACGAAAACGATTTTTTAGCACGTAATTCTTTCCGAAATCCAATGGTTTTAAAGACGTAGATATAATCTCTCCTTTAAAAGCTTTTTTAAGTTGTTCTCGGCAAACCTTTATTATTGGATGATCCTCGAGACGAGAATCTGTATAATATATCACACCAACTTTACTCATATTATTTTTACTTTAATTTTTTATTCCACGATATATTACCTTTTTTAAATTCAGTATTTGGTGAAGAATGCTTTCCTTTTCTTGCCTCACTTAATTTTCTTTTACATTCTTCAGAACGATGTTTACCTTTATTTGCTATACTTATTTTTCTTTTTGATTCCTCGGAAAGCTTGAGACCCTTATGAGATTTACTCATTTTTTTTCTTATATCTTCAGAAAGTATTATTCCTTTTCTATTAGAAATTCTTCCCTTACTGGATTTACTTATTTTTTCTCTAGTCTCTTTAGATATAATTCTACCTAAATTATTTTTACTAATTTTTTTTCTTGTCTCTTCACTAACAATTCTCCCTTTACTTGCCTCACCTATTTTTCTCTTATGTTCTTCCGTAAATTTTATACCCTTACGACTTTCTGACATTTTTTTTCTTGTCTCTATAGATGCTTTTTTACCCTTATTTTTTCCAATATTATTAATTCTAATTTTCATTTTAGTTTCTTCTGTATGATGTTTACCAGTCCACCTTCCTTTACTTTTTAAACCAATCTTTATTTTTGTTTCTTCCGAATGCATTCTACCTAGTGTTGAACCAGCAGTTAAACATATATTATAAATATTTTCTCTTCCATATCTAATCATTAGAGCATCAATAGTAAGTTGTTCATAAAATATTAAATCTTTTATTTTACATTCTAAATATTTTTCAAAAGAAAAATTATCTTTTCCGTCTTTATTCCATGCTCCCTGTAAATGAACATTACAATGAATATTTTTATTTAATGCCCTGATATGTTCATAAAATCTTTTTTCAATATTAACAGCCGAACCAATATAAATTTTATTATTAATTAAATTTTTAATTATATATATTCCAGACTTCATAATTCACTGGTTATTTTTTATTCTTTAATCCAAAACCAAGAGGCACACTTATCTTTTCCGTCTCCTACAACATAAAAATTCTTAACGCCAAATATCTTAGTACAAACATCTACGGCATACTTCACATGACAAGCTCTAATCCAATAAGGATTGTGGCTGTCAATGAAATAATCATGACCAGATATAACTCCACCAACTTTAACCTTCCTATTCCATTCATAAATATCCTGAATTATGTATGGTATGGAATGATTTCCGTCAATGTAGCAAAAGTCGAGACTGTCATCTGGTATGTCGGCTAACGCCTCCATCGATGTCTTTCTAATCAAAGTAAAGTCATAGGGGGCTAATTTTTGCCTCGTCATACTCTCTAGTTCTTCGTATGGGAGCTCCTTAGGGTGCTTCCTATAGTTTTTATAGGTTATATATGGATCGACACCATAAAGCTTTAAACCAGCCTTACAGAGCAATTCTGAATACTCTCCCTTATACACGCCGATTTCAACTCCAGTTTTATATCCTCTGTCAACAAAGAACTGAGGTAGGTCATTTCTACTACTATCTTTTATTACTATAGGAGAACCTTTAAATTTTAATCCTTCTTCAATTTTATTCATATGTTTATAATAAATTTATTAAATCATTTTTATTACTAAAGACAACTGTATTCGGATATAGTTTATCGTAATCATATCTATATTTATATAGCTCATTTATTGTTGAATAATGATATAATTTATCATTCCTCGGTTCAGAGTCGTGCGCCACTACATAGTCAGCGTTATTAGTCACTCTAGCCATCTCTAATATTCTTTGTTCTGCTGGATAGTGGTCAACGAATACTAATCCCCAATATTCAGATATATCAATCTTACTCCAATCTTCAACGAAATTTACTTCATGGAAGTCTGTAGCATACCTTTTAACTACTTCAAAATAATCTGCTGAGGACTCATATGATACAAGTTTCCTTTTGTTTTCTGCACATATCCAATGTAAAATAGGCGTAGAATAAAAGCCAGTCCCTAATTCAAGGATTGGTCCTTCTGACATTTGTATCATTTTAATCAATACAGGTATATGAGAACCAGATGCTACTTTAAAATTTCTTTGTGTAAATCTTGCCATATTATTTAAACGGTTTAAAATATTTAGCTTTTAATGTAGCTATATCGCCCCAATAATTAATTTCTTTAATCTTTTCATTTATAAAGGTAGTCCTAGAACTAACTCCATCGCCTGTCTTAAAAGAAATCATTGGGTCACCATTAAATAATGCTTCTTCTGGGAAAAACTTTCTAACTGTTTTATTTTCTTCCTTTCTTGTCATTGGTTCCCAATTATCACCCAAGTCTTTTCCAAACAATGGTTCTAATCTTGAAATCCAATATTCTCTTCCACATATTTCAGCTCCTTCACAATGACCAGTCTTTTTATAAAATCCATTATGTCTTCTCCACACTATCCATAGATTATCGTAGTAATATATTTTATTATCGACAGGTGGAGTAAAATTAAAGTAACTTTCTGGATAGATACAATCGGCTTCTGCTGTAATACAGAATTTTGTTTTAGCTGCTTTTAAACCAATTAATAGCTGCCTCCATTCGTTACTGTAAGAGACAGGAACTTCACCAACACAGATATTAGTTCCAAGATTAATTTTTTTCCTAGTTATACTTATTATTGGGATGTCACCAGCCTTTTTTACTAAATCATCTCTTATTAATTGTTCAAATTCTGGATTTTCTGTGCAGGCTGAATAATACAGAATGGTTTTATCTTGATTACTCATAATATTACATTCTAAATTTTAAATATGGATATTTCTCCCTAAATCTTTGTTTATTAGCACGATAAATTCTATGATAATTTCTAGGAGATTTTTTATTAAATTGTCCTCCAATAGTTAAGCTACCTAAATGGACGACTTTCGTATCTGCTTTCGAATATTTTAATCCACTTTCTACAAGTCTTTGTGAATAATCTAAATCTTCAAAAAGAAAGGGATAAAACTGTTCGTCTACATATCCTATTTTATCTAATGCTTCTTTATCTATTAAAAAGAACCAGCCTAAGAAGACTACATGCGGATGTTGGTTTTTATCATAGGCAGATACAACGTGCGAACCACTATCAAATTCTTTTAAACAAGCATCCCACCAACCATCAGAAATTGTTATATCGTCGCTTAGAAGCGCGAAGTGTGTACAACCGTCTTTTAAACCTTCATCTATGCCAGCATTCCACGAACGAGCTGTCCCACCATTATCATCATTTAGAATAGCTTTAATATTTTCCTGAGATTTAAGCCATTTAATTGTTTCTTCTTTCTGTCCATTCTCAATAACGTAAATTTGATAATCACCATTAGTATAATCAACTACGCTTTTTATTAACTCCTTGAGAATATCAAGCAGATTGAATGTCGGTATGATTACCGCTAGTTTACTCTTCGTTTTTGTTGAATCCATATTTGTTAAAAATTTTAATTAGTTCCTCTGGTATTATCACTAAATTTAATTTATTATTACCTAATACGAAAAAATCGTATTTATCTGGTGTTAGGTGAAAGTGAACTGCTTTAATCGGTTTATTAGTCGTTGGATAACAAGTTTTAATATTCCATTTCTGAAAAGCGTAGGTTGTATTTAATAGCTTAACTCTTTTGCCAAGTGTATCTTTATTTCTATTGATTAATCTCATGATACATATTTCTTCATTTACTTTTGTTCTATCTGTATCTTCCTTTAAACTTCTAAAAATATCTTCAGCACCTTTCTTAAAAAACATACTGGCTGAACAAAGTCGTTCTCTTCTGCCGTAATTCGATAAACCCATATCGTGTCTTTCTAGTTCTAATTCTCCTTCTGTAATTTCGTTCAATTGAAAACAATCAAAGTCATGGTACCAATACATCTCATTCTCTTCTATCATCCCTAAATTAAACAGTTCAACAATCACATATATTTTAGTAGTAAAGAAGAAATAATCACAATAATTTTCATCTCCAATAACTATCGACTTAACTCCATTATGTTCGTAATCAAAATTAGTAACTAACAGAATATCTTCTCTCTTCCATCCAAGCCTTAAACTATTATCTATCTGTATCTTAACTGCCATTTGGTGTTCGGCATTGAACTTCTTGTCTGGACTAATATAAGTAAATAGTTGTTTCATATGTATTATCTCTTATCAAAGTGAAAAATTAGATAAATCCTTAAAGTTTGACAATACTGTAGTCCGTGGATAAAAATCTGAATCCCACCTATATTTAAACAATGGGAAATATTCTGAATACTTATAATACCAATCATTCTTGTCATCCGTATCGTGAACTACGACATATTCAGCATTATTAGCTACACGTCTCATTTCTTCCCTTCTTCTTGGTCCGGGATTATGATCAATAAATACTATTCCCCAATTTCCAGTTAAATCTAAAGCATCCCAATCACTCTTTTCTACAAAATTAACTTCGTGATAATCATAGCCATTATCTTTCTCTCTCTCATCATCATAAATCCAAAAATCTTTATATTCTTTCTTATTCTCGTAAGAAACTAATTTTCGTTTTGTATTAAAACATGCCCAGTGTAAAAATGGCGTAGAGAATAAGCCTGTACCTAATTCTAAGACTGGTCCAGCTGTTAACTCTAAAACCTTCATTAATACAGGTAAGTGAGAACCACCGCCAACGTGGCAATGGGATTTTAAAGTCTTCATAGTTGACATAATTTTTATATTATTTTTTTAAATTTTGCGTATATCTTTTTAAATTTTACTTCTGCTTTTCCCTCTAATTTAAAGCCATTATTCTCAATAAGTTCTATTAACTCTTCCTGATTCCAATTATTATAGTGAAACGATTCTACTATTTTCTGTGGTAGCGGAGCCACTATATATAGATATTCCTTTATTACTCGACTAGCTTCCTTAAGCGCCAACTCCGGAAACTCAAAATGCTCTAAAACATCACCCATAAAAGCAGACTCAAACTGCCTATCTACAAATGGCAGTTTGTAGGCATCCCCCAGTATAATATCAACACCTCTTTTTTTAGCAGCCTTGATTGCGTATGGTTCATTATCTATTCCTGTTATGCCTGTTAAAGACACTAATAATCCTTCACCTGCTCCTATGTCGAGAACGTCCTTGCCTTTTATCCATTCTGCAACATTATCAACATGTTCTTTGTAGGCACCATTTCTATTATACCATTTGAAATGATAGCCACCATATTTTTTATATTTCGAGAATCTTATTTGCATATTGATTAAATATTGTCTTTTTCCCACTTAGGTAATAATTCATTCTTATAATAATCTTCAAACATATTTATTGATGCCATCCAACTTGCTTCTCTATTAGACGGATTTTCTGGAGAACCCTCCTGATGCGTTCTAGAGAACGATCGATGTTTGTGACTATAAAATGTGTTTTTTGTTAATAAAAGTTTTCCTCCAGCTTTCCATACTGCCATACAAACTTCTACAGAGTCCTGATAGGTTGGTCCGAAAATATCTGTTCTTAATTCTCCTATTAGTTCATCCCACAATTTTTTTGGCATTACCCAAAAACTGCCCTGGATTGCTTGGTTTTCATCTACCATAATATCTGCTCTTTTTCTTGTTTTACTTCTCCATTTCTGTCCAGAGAATTTACGAATACCATTTCCCATGTCTTGAATAACTAATCTCTCATAGTCTACATAACCATGTTCTTTCATTATTTCCCACTTAACAGGATCTAAAAAATATCTACGAGGAGAAATTATTGTATTTGGTAAACATTCGTCTGTAAGGATTCGATCATACCCTTTTCCAAATAAACAGTGCTCGTCAAGTCTTCCTACAAACTCACCTCTAGCAATGGCCATACCTGCGTTTATAGCGCCCCTCATGCCACGATTGGACCCTAAGTGGACTATCCTAACCCTCCTGTCGCTTTTAAGCGGTATTTGTGGCCATCTAGCGTCAAGTACAACTATAACCTCTAAAGCGTCACCAAGCTCCGAACTCTCTAATAAAGAGTCGACTGTTTGTTGCAGATACTGATCTGCATATGATGGAATTACTACGGATAATTTTATATCACTCATATTTATTTTTATATTATTTATTTACATAACAAAGTAGAGCACCCCAAATACAGGGGACCGTGAGGAACCTGCACTTGAAAATGCTCTACGCTGTTCACGGTCATTATATTTTATTTTTTTCCAATACCCAATTTAGCCATTCCACCCTTAAAAATACTTACGACTACACTCTCTTTTCTACCTAATAAATAGGCAACTAACGCAGTTAATACTGGAACTAATACTTCTACACTCTCACCTATATATAATAGCACAAGTACACCGACTAAACAGATAGCCGTAATTGTGCCAATAATAGCATCAATTTTTAACATATTGTTTTTATTATTAATAATTAGAACAAACCACCCTTGGGCAATTTATTATATAATTCTGTACTAATTGTAAGACCACTTCCATTGTTAGTCTGTACGTAAATAGAAGCAGATGGTTCTCTCTCTTTTGTTAATTCAAGTAATTTACCATTGACTAGAACGCCTTTTCTACCAACTCCAGCTCCCTCTATTATAAATTTCTTTTCATTTTTAGCTAATACACCCTGTACTTCTGGATCATTAGTAGCTTCAGTAATATTTGGCTTATCTATTACTAGCCATGGGTTAAATTGATATAACTTATTAAAATAATCATGTCTTAGTTTTTGCCAACCATCTGGATGAAGTTCATCTTCCTTTCTCTCGCCCCAACTGTTTGGAGTTGCTATGTATTTACCTTTTTCATCTATTCCGAATTTCCCATAATATATACAGTGTCCGTTAATTCTATCAGATGGAGTTGGTTCATTTGTTCTCCATGAACCATTATTACCTACATACACGCCCCCAACGACACCATAATTATCTCTTATAGCCATCGCGAATAAATCCATATTATCTCTTGCTTCTATAACTCTATATTCTTTAGCTTGTAATACCTTTGCTATTTTATCTATTTCTTCGTTCTTCCATGATAATTCTCTCATAAAATCTTCTGTTGGTAATTTTTCATTTTTATATGAAGAAACTAAACTCTCATAGACAGCTCCCCAATTAACACATAGTTTGAAAATATCGCGGATATAGGCTCCACCATTTGGTAAAAATATCTGAGAATAAAGACTTTTAGCTGATACTTCTATATACTCTTTAAGTTCAACTAAGTTTAATATACCAAAATAATAACTTCCCCCCTGCCCAGTGCATGAAAGGCTCTGTCCCTGATTCTTAATTGGTAAAGTAAAATTTAATTCCTTTTCAATATCATATCCTTTATTCCAATCGACTGGTGCTGCACCTAAAGCAACATCTTCATATTTTTTATCACGGAGATCTAGCGGGTCTTGAAAACACGCATCATTTATTTGTTTTTTCCAAAATTTCATATTCATATTTTTAAATTATGATAATTGTAAATATGCTTTTCCTATTAAGGCTATTAAGCCTATTAAAAATGTACCACCAGCAATCGCTCCTGCCCAAAGTAAAAATCTTTCTGCCCATTGTGTATCATTCTTGGCGTATATTTTATCAGCTGAAGATATCCAACTATCAATTTTTTTCATAATAACACTGTGTTCAACTGTATTTTGGTCAGACCCTTCTTTAAGATATTCAATATCTTTTTGTAACTTTGTCATAGTAATTTCTAATTTATCGTCCATTTGTTTAATCTAAAAATTAATCAATGCTTCAGTGCTTATGAAAAACAATTCAGCAAATTCTTATATCTAGGGGTAGGTTCTAAGCTACCCCTAGACACTAACATCTTTGATAATACTAAAAACTTGGTGAAACTGAAGGACTAATTGACGGACTGAGTGACGGAGATATAGACTGACTATATGACGGAGAGATAGACGGACTGAGTGACGGACTAATAGACGGACTAAGTGACGGAGATAATGAAGTAGAAGGACTTACTGAAGAACTTATTGATGGAGATAATGAAGTAGATGAACTGAGAGAAGGACTATGTGAATTCGGTGGACTTACTGACGGACTAATCGAAGCTGAAATAGAAGAACTAATCGATGGACTTAATGAGGTAGATACTGACGAACTGATTGACGAAGATAAGGAAGGACTGAGTGACTGAGAAGCACTAACTGAAGGACTAATTGAAGGACTAATTGATGGAGAGATAGATGGACTCAAAGAAGCTGAAGGGCTAGTTGATGTAGATGGAGAAGTACTCGCAGAAGTAGAAATCCATAAATTAGGTTTACTATAAAATATTTTTCTAGCATCCCTAAGTTCTATGTAGTTAATAGACATATTATCATTAGCTGCATTAGAAACATACATTGGTGTTAATGATTGTCTTGGAACTTTGGTGAAGTGAGAAGCTACCTTTCTTCCACCCACCCAAAAATCTACTCTATCTATTGACCAAACAATTTTATAGTCTACTTGAGCATTCGTCCAACTTGCATCCCACTCTAATGTGGTTGACTCAGATGTCATGCTACTATCGCCATACGATCTTGCATAAAAACTGGTACCGCTAATATAAAAATAAGCGGAATTTCTGTTTTTAATAGCTCTAGAATAAAAACCCCAGATTCTAGTATCTCCTGCTGTAGGTGCAGTAGGGATTGTCATACCATAAATTAATTCTCCAAACATAAACATGGTTGTAGAATTAACGCTACCTGAACTCGCTGAACCAGAATTTATCCTAATTTTCCCATTAACACAATCGATTGTGCCGGAGATCGTCTTAAAAAAACTGTCATCATATCCGTAGATATAAGGGTCATAGAATAAGTGACCTTTGTCACTAATTATTGTTGCATCCATATAGGTTAATAACTATCGATTAATTTTATGCATTTTCATTTGATTTTTTGGTATCTTCGATGATTTCGGCATCTACTACTTCTGGGGTTTCTTCTACTTCTTCAACTTCTACTTCATCAGCTACTACTTCTTCTTTTTCTACTTTTGGCTTAGAAGATTTCTTATTTTTAGCAGAACTAATTAGCTCTTTAATCGCTTTTTTAGTCATCTCTTTTGCCATCTCTTTAGCAGTTTCTTTAATGATTTCCTTTTGCTCCTTGGTTAGTTGAACTGGTGCTTTATCACCAACAACTTTTCCAACATGGCCATAGTCAATTTCAGTAATTTGATGTGGTGGTTCACTGCTAGTTTTATTTTCAGTAAATTTATCTGCACCATCATCGCCTTCCATAATAAAATCTTGACCAAATCTTGGATGTTTTTTCATTAATTCAACCGTTTCTTCATTATTAATTTGTACGATACCATCTTCAAATTTAGCATACAAACCAGGTACAGACTCTTTACCAGCAAGCTGATTAGAGGGAATACCAGGTTTTAAAACAACTCGATAATTTTGTTGATTACTTATAAACGTTGTCATATTTTTTTCTTCATAATAATAAATTAATATTACAAGCGGAGGGGTTTTACCCCCTCCACAAATAATTTATTCTCGTGTGTAAGAACTAATAAGATAGTTGCCGGCAGCATCACCGATTGAAGTAGTGTCTTTGACACGTACAATCAAATCATTACCGATACCAGCATCTAATGTTTTATTGCCAGAAGCAAAATTAACAGTAGTAGCAGTAGTATCGACAGAAGCTACTTGATAAATAGCAGTTTCTGTTTTAGCTTTAGCATCCCACTCAAAAATCTGGAAACCCTTTGCTTCAATACCATTAACATTTACACTATATTTCACTTCTGATAATCTAACTCTGTGTGAACCACTTGGTTTCTCTGAACCTGGTTCTCTGTTGTATGCACATCTATAAGTGTAGATAAAATCTCCACCTGCATTTTGTGCTACACTTGTATCAACAGTTACATCATAAAAACCAGCAGATGATACTGTAATTACACCATCAACAAAATCAGAGTTATTTGTTTGATCTGTTCTTAATGCATCAAGGACTAATGCTTCCCAATAAGCACTAGCATTAATAGCATCAGCTAAGGTAGCAATAGTTGTGTAAGTTGCGAAAGCAAAAGTTTCTGTACCACCATCTGATGTTATCATTTCAAGATCAGTACCAGTATCAACAGTTACACTTGTAATTGTTCCTGTACCAAGATACTTTAGTCTTAATGCTACTGGACCGTCATCAACAACTGTGCCAACTTTATTTTGAGCGATACCTTGTTTTACTAAGATTGAGTCTAATGAACTCATATTTTTTTATTTAGTAGGTAAACTACGGTAGATTACCCGCTACCTGGTCGGGATGACAGACAAACTGCCATGAGAGTGTATTTAACCGTCCTCACTCCCGTCGGACTCTGCCCGGGAGGTGGTTTAAAAAGGACCACCTCCCATAAAGACTTTATGTAAAAATACTCAATTTAAGCTTCTACATTTTTTAACAACGCACATTTAGCAGCGCTATTTCGCTCTAAACCAGCTTCAGTGATGTATTGATCTAATTGACCATCAACATCTGGAGACTGTATGTTTGTCATTAATTTGGTATCACGATTATTCATGTTTCTATATCTGAAACAATCCATGTCTAGCAAGAACGCATATCCTGCATAGTCTTGTACAAATAAAGGATTATGAACAATATTAATGTTACCAAATGCACTTTGCCATTCGCTAATTTTTACACCATATGTTTTTGAACCAACAACAGTGTTCAATTGGCCTCTAGCAATTTCGTTAATAGCTTGTAGTACTTTACCACCAGCAAATAACATTTTTGTACCTTCACCATAAGTGAAACCTTCTCTTAAGAAGGTATTCAAATCTGGAGCTGTCAATGCACCACCTTGGTCCTGTACGTATGAACCACCTGAATTGATGAATTCTTCAATACCACCGGTTGCACGTTGAGGATGACTATCAACAGTTACACTTTCTTTCTCACCAAACCAGAATGCTCTTTCAATATCTAATGCATGTTCGGTAGCTTTTTTAGCTCTCTGATAAACTAAGTCTTTTGGACCATATAGTTTAGCTTCTTTTTCTGTGCCTGATGCACCTATTGTGGTTTTAAATATCTGTGTATAGTTTGTGGCTTTTGTTGACTGTGTAGTATTGATGTTTCTAGCACTACCATTTTCAGCACTTACGTTACCGATAATGTATAAACTATCTCCATCAAGACCAGCTGCTTCTGCTGTAGAACCAAATCCTCTACCGACAGCTGCAACAGTAATAGTAGTTGCAGTAGGAACAGTAGCAACTTTCATTCTTTCGCCAGTTCTATAATTTAAAAATATATCACCAACGGTAAAAATGTAAGCTGAACTTGAACCAGCTCCAGTGACAGTAATTGTGTCTGCACCAGTAGTATAAGTACCACTAACCTTTGCATAACGACCTCCGTATTTGTCCTCAAAGCAATCGAATGAAGGATTGAACGTAGACGCTTTTCTCAAAGCAGACCCTGTCCAACTCTTTCCATCATAAACTCTTCCAACGTTTGTTAGTAAAGTTACTAATGGATGTTTATTTACTTCAAGTAGAAATACTTTATCAACTGCGTCAACTACTAATCTACCTTCTGTCGCGGATGTAGAGGTATCTCTAGCGGCTGCAGCAACTGTTCCGGTTGTATGTGTAGGCTCATCGTGGTAAGGATAACTTCCCATATGTTTTCTAACTTTAATTATTTAATTGTAAAACAACAACTAAATCTCATGTTTCAGTCTAATTAAAGATGTTTGGATCGGTTCTTCCACCAACAAGTTCGTCGATTAAATCTTTTCCACCTTCTACTCCGGAAGCTTGAGATTGACCACCAGCAGCATTAGCTGCTATTTCTTTAGCGGTCTCACCACCATCTTCCTTCTTCATTCTCTCGACTTCCTCAATAGCTTTATTACCTTTTGCAATATTGTAAGCAGTTTTGATATCAGTAATTTCTGGATGTTCATCCAAAATCTTATTGATTTCAACTATATACTCAGGAAAATCTTTATTGTTTGCTACAAAATCCTTAGTTAAATTCTCATATTCTCTTTGCTTTTCTGAATCACTTACTTTTTTTGTAAATGTTTTTGTTACTTCAGCAATTTTGTCATCAACCAACTTATTGATTTTTTCTGGAGACATTTTCTCATACTCTTTTTCTCCAACCTCTTTTTTAACATCGTCATGAGCTTTTGTTACAGTTTCAGCTTCTTTAACCGAAACCTTACCTTCTAAAGCATCTTGAATTAAATCAGGACTAATCTTATCAGCAAGGATAGCTTTAACCAACTCTGGACTTTCATCCAGCTTTGCTAGTAATGGTCCTGCGTCTTTCATGAAATCACGCAATTCACCAAGCTCTTCGCCTTGTTTTCCAAGTTTAGTTTCTAAATCTTCGTACTGTTTTTTAGGTATTGTTTCGTTTTCTTCATCTTTCTTGTCTTTCGTTGATGTTTGAACTGACTCCCCAGACCCCTGATTAACATCAGCAAGATTTGGATCAGCATCTTTTTTACCAATTAAATTATCTGAGCTCCCCGCGTCAACGGACTCAAATACTTTTTTTTCTTCAGACATAAATTTTCTTCATATTAAATTATTAATGAAATAATTTTCAAGCTTAAAAATTATTCTTCATCTTCAGATGAATCTAGATCATCTGTTTTTTCTTTTTCTAGATTTCTTTTAGCTAACTTCTTGGCTAAAGCATTTAGGTCAACGCCATCTTTAGCGTCTTTTCCTTTTTTTAGTCTATCAAAAATAACCTGAGAAATCTTTTTTGCCTCTGTAGGCATTTTTTTTAAATTCATACTTTTTTCTTCATATTTAAAATATTATTTAAAAATTTTCTTCTTTTTCCTCTAGTATTAGCATCAACTAATGGTCCTTGACCTTGACCTATGCCTAATCCTCGACCAGTCCCATCAGAACGTATTTTAGACTTTCCATCACATTTTGTATTCATATATTCTATTTATTTAATTATTTACTTTCTTCTTATATATATTATACCACAAGTTATTGGCTTTCTGATATTTTTGCCTCTTCTTTCTGAAGTCTCTCTGTTTCACCATTAACAAAATCTTTAAAAGCTAACATATTAGAATGTTCACCCTGAGCTCTAGCTAGGGCAGTCGGACTAGTCATTGGATCAATTGAGTGCATTAATGTATCTATATCAGCTATACGTCTTTTATGATATTCATTGATAGCTTGCCAATATTCAGTTACTCCTAGTTGACCGAGTACATTCTTCATTCTATTCTCTGTCCAATCGCTTGTATCAGTAATTGGCTCTGGCACTTGTTGTTCTTTTTTCTTCATATTTTTATATTATTTATTAATTTACTTAGGCAATTTTACATCATTTAATTTCTCATATTCTTTTCTCTTTTTTTCAATAAAATCTCTAGCTTGTTTCATTCTCCCATCTTTAACCATATCTGCAACTTCTCTTTTTCTCTTTCCCCAAGTATCGGTACCAATAGTAGTAGATGAAGGATATCTTGCCATCATTTTATCTACCAATTCTTTTTTCATTTTTTTAGTCTTCAAATCTGTCTCACCAGTTTCTTGTCTCATTTTCTGTATCTCGTTTAAATGAGGAACTTCTTTCAATCCTCCACTTATTTTTCCTAATAATCCCTTTAAAAATGTATTTCTTTTATTGTCTGCCATATATTTGTATTAATTAATTATTTTTGTAGACTAGATGCTTGATTTTCCAAAGATGCCTCTGGATTAGCATTATCTTTAGTGCTTACATTAGTATTTACTTTTCCCCCTCTGTTGAGTCCACGTGGATTAGTTGTAGCTTGTTTTACTCCTCCTGGTGTTGGCGGTACTTTACCACCCTTTAATAAATTTACAGGAGATGCTAGTTCTGCTAATGGAGAAGCACTAGAACCATATTTATCTTTACCCTCAAGCATACTCAATACCTTCTCAACAACATCAGGAGAAACTTTTCCACCACCAGCAACAGCCTCTGGTTGCTCTTCTACTGGCTGTTCAGCTCCTTCTGGGCCAGCCATCATTTCTTCCGGTATTGGCTCTTCAGCTTTAATTAAAGATTTAATATTCCACGACCAATCATGTAAAATTTTAGATGTAAGTTTCTCTGGATCAATAAATGGAAGATTAATAAGCAATTGAAATAAATCCATATCTTGCTTTTTCTTGATATCATTCTGACCAGCAATGGCTGGGATGACAGTTGCTTTATAATCGAATTCACCCTTTAAGTCATCTTCTGCTATTATCGGAAATTCTATATCTCCTCCATCTCCAGTAATTCTTATTATTAATTCCTTTGTATAGAATTGTCGCCACATTGATATCCAATCTCTCATTAATATCGCATACCCATCACCAAGATGATTAATGAATAATCTAACTCTCTCTAGAGTTGATTCTCTTAAATGTCTAACTTCAGTAGCGCTTGGTGTACCTCCACCAGACCCCATTGAAAAATCATCAACGCCTGAACCATATCTCATATCACCTTTTAATAATTCTTCTTCTTTATAGGCGCTTGGCTTTATGTCACTCGATTGAACTTCTCTTACTCCATTTGGATCAGGTGAATAAATAATTCCATATGGTCTAGCTACTAATTCTTCTTTCTTCACATTCGCCAGTGGATTTACAACCCACATCTTATGAATGTTTAATGTCATGGCATCAAGTCTCTGGTTCTTAACCATATTAAGCATTATCTGTGGATTCTCTAATATCATTGGTAAACCATAACCTTCAAACTCACCAGGTAATCTTAAATAAGGAACACTAATAAAGAATGTCTCTTTAAAATCATATGGATTTGGCATTGACGCTCCTTTCAAAATCGGCACATCATTTACCATAACAGCATAAACATCATCAAACGGTCTTAGCCATTCAAACACTTCGTGCATTTTTACATTAGAATCTTTATAAATATCACCACCAGTTGTACCAATGGTTCTATCAGCTCCCTTAGTTATTTTATCTTGAGTACCTTTTACTTGAGTTCTGATAGATGCATAATCGGTCAAATCTCCACCACCACTTTCAACAGCCATCTCCATTCTCTTTTTATCAGCCATTGGATATTTTCTTTTTATTTCTTCTTCACTTAGTAATAATCTTTTAAACCAATACTGTTTACTAACAGCTGATATATTATGCCAATCATACCATAAAGAATAATTATCAACCCACTCAACAGATGGTGCGTCATAAAAAGTTCTCTTCTCTTTCTTCCATTCATATTTCTTTTTACCAACATCTTTCGTTTTTAAGAAACTAAGATTTCTAACATCTTTCTTCCAACTAACTTGCATATGACCAGTGCCATACACCAAAGAAGAAGATACTAAATCTTCTGATACTTTATCAGTTTCAGCTACTTCCCATGTGTAATCAGCTAGAGATTGTAGTTTAGAAGCCTTCGGTTGGTCTTCTTCATTCCTTCCTTGGATAGTAAATTCTGGTCTAGCATCAAGAATACGTGGCTTCAATGTTTCAACCACAGCATGAATATATGGAACAGATACATTAGCCTGCCATTTTTTAATTTCTTTAGCCCTGTCGCTATTATCAGATATATATAATTTATATGATCTGTCCAAACGAGGTTTAATACAATTTTCAAAATAAAGTTTTGCATCATCCCTTTGCTGTACAAATGTTGTCATTAAGGCACCTTCTTTTTTGCCTCCCATTTTCTCAGCATTATATGTCTCTGTTATTGCCATATTTTTTATTTATACGCTTAAATGCATTCTCATCAAAGCATTTATTTATTTTTTATTAATGATATTATTAACTACCAAATATTTAGTAGTAATAAAAGTTATCTTTTGTTTCGTATGTTCCACCAGTTAATGTTATCCATGGAGTATTTGTAATATCCGTACAAGTATCCATTGGAATAGCATAATCTCTTACTTTAGTAAAAATATCTACTGCACTAACATTTCTAGCAATCTTTGATTTCTTAATCCTTTCTTCAATCTTTTCAAAACGACCATTCTTCAAATCTTCTAAATCAAGTTTTAATATTCTTAACTCTTCTTCAATGATATTTTTTTGTTTCTTTTTTTCTTCTATCTTTTTTAATGTTTCAAGGATAAATCCCTTAACCATTTTTATTTTTTCTTGTATCAATTCCTCTTCTGCCTGCTTGTAGGCAGTTTTATTGATTTTTTCTTCACCCATATATTTTGCTCCTATGGCAAAGATGAGAATGCGTTTAAATGTACAATATATTCATTTTTTTAAATAACCCTCTTTTTCAAAATAATACGCCATCAATCTTGATAACTTCTCTGTTAATTTTTCATTCTGTATTGTCAGTATTTCGTCTGTAATAAATCTTGACCTAGCTAACCATTCAACTGGTGTAGTAATAATGTGTGATAATTCATGTATAATAAACTTCTTTATAAAAAGTAATTCACCTTCTTGTAAAAATACTCTATATGCCTTTGGATAAACATTAACATCAGCCGATAAATAAGCTTCGCTAGTATCAATATCCATTACTGTAAATCCGTCGTTAGAATTTTCACTTAATTCATCACTACTCTTAAAAACAAAATTTATATTATAGTTTTCAAATAATTCAGTAGCAATTAGTTTGTAAAACCAATGATGAATAAAATCCTTGAAGCTCTGTGGATATTCAAATAGTTTTGGTTTTTTATTTTTCTTATCCATATTATTTTTTTGATTTATAAAAAACACTTAATACTTTATTCTTCTTCACTTTTAATTTATGTTCTTTTTTTCTTCGTTGTTTACTCTTCATTAATTAATATATTATTAGTATGAGAATGATTTTGGTAAATAAAGGCTATTGTCTATCTGTTCTAATTTTCCTGAATAAAGTGTCTTAAATCCCTGGAAACCGATAGCTGCCGAAAATATGCTATCATCATGAAAAGTTTTACTCTCTGGTCTCATGTTATCATTATCGTCATAAATAAAGACTGACATTTCATCTATTAAAATTTTACTATGTATTGTTAGTACTCCATCTCTTAGCGCTTTAGCATATTCACTTATCATTAATGGTCTAGTAATTCTAGTTGTTCTCCAACCGAGTTTATCTGTCATTGATGAACCAAGTGATTCAAATTTATTCGGTCTGAAATAAAGATTTGGATATGCTTTCTGTTTTAATATTGTTAATGTAGTAAGACCTTGATTATTTATTTCTGGAACCATGTAGGAATTATTATATCTTCTACCCCACTTATCTAGTAAATCACCAAATCTGTCTGGTGCAATATATCCTCTATACATTGCAACTTCTTCACCTGTTTTTCTATCCCAGATAATAGCTACAGAATAGTCACCACCAGATACACCATCAGATACATCCGCTCCGGTAACGTATATTCCTTCTTCTTCTGGTTCTTTGTAAATAACCCATCCTTCTTCTTCGTAGACTTTATGTTCATCATTCATATCTCCAATGTCCAATAAATTCTTTCTTTGGCTATCTATAATCTTTTGTTCAAAGACTGACCGACCAGATTGTAAGAATGAACATTTGTACTCTTGAGCGAATATTTGTGGGTCATTAACTTCACGTTCTATTTGTTTAATTTGTTTTTCCGAATATCCCCACCAGTAATCATATCTTTTCTTTACCCAATCATTTTCTTCGGTCCACATTCTATGGTACAAACCACCTACGCCTTTTGGCGAACTCTCTATTACAAACGTTCCACCAAGTGGTATAGCAGGCATTAAAGATGCCATCTTTTCTTCTGCCTTATCAAGCTTTGAAAGTTCTGTCAAGAGGCAATTGTGGACTACTCCGGATGTTGTTAAAAAACTATGTGGTTCTTTCTCTAATGCTATATCATAAACAAATTCTTCATGTTGAGATGATCCTATTCTCTTTATCCTTGCCCAATAATGAAATCTACCCCTACGCCAATATCCATGTCCTTGATTTGCAGTCGGTTGATGTTTTAATCTATATCTAGCTCTACCATTATTATATACTGGCAATTCAAATCCAAGTTTTCTTCTTAATTTATAATTTCCTTTTCCACCTAACATTAAATCATATCTTGGTCTACTCTTTACTCCATATCTATATACGTCTTCTTTATAATAAATATTAGCTAAACCGATTCTTAAAGAAATTAATAATTTCTTTAATTGATATATAAGCTGACCATTAACTGATGTAAATACAGCTATATCTGTTTTTGTTAAACAACCATCACCAAGAAATAATCCTTTTAACATTCCATATGAAAATTGCCAACCCCATTCCCATACAGAATCATTAATAAACTTATCATCACATTTCTTTCCAAATTTTTCTCCAATAAACCTAGAAAAATTTACACCGTATAAAACAATAGTAGCAGATTTACTTACTTTAGAATATTGAACATTTACACTCCTAACATTTTTAATGATACTCTTATTAATAACTTCCATCACATATGGAACTTCATCACGATGAATCGATATTGTTATTTTTCCATAACTACTTGTTCCTTCTGATAAATACCAACCAATGAATTCTCCAAAATCAAAATTAATATCTATTTCATTATCTTCTACAAGATCACCCTGAATTTTTTTATTCTCAAATTTTATTTTATTACACCTACTTCTACATTGATAATATGGATAAGCAACATAATCTTTTTTAGTAATATCTTTAGCTTCTTTCCATACTCCTTTACTATTATCTTCTAAAGTTCCTCGTACTAATACTTTATGGTCTTCAGTAAGGACTAAGTCTTCAGTACCATAGATGCTTATCCTTAGCATCTTCTTTTCATTTTTATTTTTGATTATTTTTTTTACTTTACTTGGACCACCAATACCATTAATAATTTTATCTCCTTCTTCTACATCTTTAATCTTTTTAGTAAAACCATTCTTAATAAATATATTAGTATTACCAGATAGGCAATTATGAATTGTATATCCGCTTCCTACATTCTCTGAAGATGGTAAAATTAATATCTTAGAATCCATCTTCGGAAAACTAATTTCATACTTAGAATTGTACTGTATAGTTGGTCTCAATGCTGCTGGTGTTGTCCTAATAAATGTTTTTATTTTATCTAATAACTCTGATACTAAATCACTATTATATCCTATCAATGCTGACGTGATACCAACGTTCATTATGGTATTGACATAAAAATATCCAGCTACTGCGGTCGAAAATCCTAATTGTCTGCATTTCAAGATCATCACCCTTGTATTATCCCTGAGAGTATTAAACAAATCTTTCTGAGCTTCATTTAAAATGAACGGATGTAATCCACCCTTCTTTGTTTTTATTTTACAAAAATTCTCCAAATAGAATTTCGGGTCTCTTAATTTATCTAAATTTTCATTCATAATTTTTATCCGTACAAGTCTTTTCCAGCTTCATCTTCTTTCTCTATCATCTCTTTTCCTTCTTCTGGAATAACCGGTACATTTACTTCATATAAATCTCTTTTATGTTTGTTGTCGCTAGATTCTTCTTTCTCTAACTCTTTCTTCAATGTATCTTCCCATCCACTCTTTGCTTCATCTGCTGTTTCTTTATATTCGTCCAGCCCAAGTGATTTTAATAATATCTGATAACCACGTAACCTAATAGCAGACGAATCACTATTCTCGCATTCTTTCTTAATACCACCAACAATAGAAACTAAGTCTAATCCTTTGTCTATCAACGCCTGATGATATTCTCGCCTAATAGCTATCTTATCTAATGTCCGATAAACCTCAGCAACATTCCTAAACCCAGCCATCTTCTTTAATTTCTCCGGATCGGTGGTTACTTGCAATGCTCGCAACAATAAATTCTGTTGGAATAAATTCTTACGATGATAGTTGTAATCACCTTTAACAAAGATAACCGGTTTTAATTTTTTATTTTCTACTTCATTCATTTTTGTTTCTTTACTTTAACGTATGATAGATATTGCCAACTAGCTACACTAAATTCATAGATATCTTTTCCATGCTCATCATTATAGCAATTAACATAATTAATTAAATAATCTAGAAACTTGCCGTATGTCATTTTCTGCTTTTCGCAATAATCAAGTATCTCTAATCTTTCTGGCATTAGGTAAACGGCAAATAGATATTCAAACCCAACGTACTTATATGGATATTCCATTTTTTCTTTGAATGGATTTCTGGCATCAAAGTCTGGGAAGAAGTCGTCTACGTATGTCGCTACTTTACCGAGTATGTATTCTCGCGTAATGACTCCGTGGTGTGTGCCAACATGACATTTCATGAATACACCAAAAGCATGGTCTATGTGACCATTGCGTCCTGGCTTAGATTTTCTGGTGCCTTTATAACAGAATCTTCTAAAAAGCCACTGTGTCTTTAGTACACTGTCGAAAGCCTTAAGCCTATATTCAACCATTGCATCCCTCACCATTCCAATGTACTCGTTTATTTCGTAACCTTCATCAGTACTAACTTCAGAAAGATCACATTTTTTCAAAGACCTCTCTCCAGAAAATACATCTTCATAGGTCTTTTTGTATTGGCGCATAGCCATATTTTCATAATTATTACATCTTTTTATTAAAACCAAATTAGTGAAGTCAAAAGTAGGTGTTAGTTAATTAATTTTTTTCTGCTACTTCTTTTTGTTTTTTAACAACCTTTACTAATTCGTATGTGATAATATCATTTTTTATTTCTTGCCAAGTTTCATAACAATATTTTCCATCTGATAAATCTCTTCCTCTATTCCAATCTTCACCAGCTCTCGGTTTTCTAGTAAGCACAGTACAGCCAAGATAACCACCGTCATCTTCTTTAAATCCTTCTGTAGGATAATCTGCTGGAAGAACTTTGTTAGTTTCTAACATTTTCTTACTACCCTTCTCTGGTAATCTAGCAATAATATTATATATGTTTTCTTTTGTATAACAAGATACACACATTCTATCATATTTATAGTCAAGTAGAATAAAATCTTCTACATTGTGATAGCGACTAATTTCTTTAAGCCAATCATAAAGTTCTAAATATTTGACTTTCAATACATCTAACGGTTTATAATTACTCATATTTTTATACCGTTCTGACTTCACTAATTTAATTTTAATGTACAATATTGCTCTATTCTGCTGGTTGTATCATACTCTGTCTAAGATTACTAAGTCTATTCGGCATTACTGCTTCTACTTCTGGTGCAACCACATCTCCTGCCATTGCTGGATTAACATTCTCTCCTTCTGTAATTCCGCCAAGTAATTGTTCAAACAATTCTCTTAAATCTGGATTTCTCATCTCAAGTTTTTGTAAAAATCTACCGATAGATACAACATCATTCAGATTAACACCCGCATCTGTCATTGCTTGAAACACCTTATTAAGCATTTCTTGTTTAGCAACAGTTAATTCATCTTTGCCGATAGTAGTATTTTCTCTCAATGCTTTGTCCTTAGCACTAATTTTTGCTAGTTCAGCCATCAATTCATCTTTTCTGTAGCTGGTTTGTGGTGTTTTATTATTTTTGATGTTCGTTTTTGCCATATTTTTATATTTTATATCTAGAAATAAAAAAAATTATACCTTTATAGTATAATTATAACACAAGTATTTCTTTTTTAGTGAGAAATTGTGTTTAGTGTCTATTTCAACTTCATAAACGCGTCTTCGTATGTAGAGATACCACCATACAGACTGCCTGATAAATCTTTAGCAACTATTATTCTCAATTTGTTTCTTTCATTCCGATCTTTGACACTTTGCAATTGTCGCCGGTATGCCTGCAATTCCATCTTCAATCTAAAACTGTCATCTGCCAAATATTGTTCAACCCAATTATCGAGACCATATTTAGCTTGCTGTTTAAAATGAGTTTGCTCATGAATGATTAAGTGGTCTGGTAGAGAGTAGTTTGCGTAAATCACATTGTCGTAAGCGAAGATAGTTCTTTCGTTTATATCGAACCTCTCTTTATACCTTGCCAATAGAGGAAACTCGCTTGTCGGTTTTAGTGTTACCTCGTTTTTTAAGTTCTTTTCCATAGTTATCAAAAGACTTTTTAAACTCTTTATCTTTTAATTTATCTTTTAAGTAAGTATCAAAGTCGTTATTTTTCATATCATTATGATACGATTAATTAATTAAAGCTAACACCTGTACTTTTAAATCATCTATGGTCCCATCATTTTTTATCTCAATGTCAGATACTATCTCATCTTGTTCGACCTCAGAAGCATGAGAATTACCATCACAACCATCGCGCACTAAACGAACTACGATACCACCGAGTTCTCTTATTTTATAACTTTCATTTAAAAAACGAACATCATCTACTACGTAATTACCTTTTGTATCAATTTTAATTCTATCTACCCAATAATTATTGTCGTCTGCTCGACGTACTTCTGTCCCATAGTTCTTTAATAAAGCCCTAACAACGTCATGATGCCACCATTCCTTTTTCTTAACATCCACATTTAATTCTTTTAAAACAAGTGGAAATCTATCAGCTACTTCCTGAACTAAAGCATCCTTAAAACCAACTCTAGTAAAACCATTCTTTTCTAAGGCCTGAGATGCTATTGATTTTCCAGATTGTGATTTACCAGTAAAGCCAATTATCATATTATTAAGATTTATTTTAATTTATCTAACTTTATCAATAACTTTGCTTTCTTCTTACTAATCATTTTATCGTCTGCAAAAAACTTATTACAACTACTACAAAATCCAATAGTTGTATCTGATGATATTTTAGCTTTACACTTTGGACAAATTAACTTCATTGTTTTAAACGTTTCCTAAAATTCTTGATACTGCCAAAATAATCATCTAATATTTTTTTATTGCCATCTCCTCTACTACACAAAACAACAATATCATTAATGCTACTATTAATATTATTCTCGTTAATGTCGAGCGATTTTATCTTCTTTGTGATGTCTTCAATTCCCATCAAAAAAGAATTTATAAATTAGCTTAACTGCTATCCCAAGTAATGCTATCTCAGCAAATATCAGAATGAGTGTTCTAACCTCATCTATTTTTTTGCCCTCCATGTATTTACTTTAATATTTAATTAAAGTTCTTTATCTAAAATCTTTTTTATATTCTTCTCAAAATTATCTTCTGGTGCATAACCGAGTATAAGAAAAGCCTTACTCGTATCAGCGAACGAAGACACCACATCACAAGCTGGTAATGTATAATATTCAACAGTCGCTTTTTTCTTCTTCTTAACTAAAACGCTTTCAAACATATCAAGTAATTCCTGTAAACTAATAACCTCATTACCGCCAATGTGATATATCTCATTTTTACAATTATCCCATACATCAGGAGAAATTAAACCATAAACTGCTTCGACTAAATCATGAACGTTCGTATAGCCACGTTCAGTCTTACCATTACCATAAAAAGTTATATCCTTACCTGAATTAATCTGATTGATCCATTTATAAATTCCCATGTCTGGTCTACCATTCAAACCATAAATAGTAAATGGTCTAATCGTCACATATTCAATCCCGCCCGTCTCAACAATCTTCTCAGCACAATACTTAGTCATGGCATAAATAGATTGTGGATTTGGTTTGTCTTCTTCATTTAATCCTTCTTCTGTTATATTACCACCTAAGACAGATGAACTACTAAAGTTAATTAACTTCACATCATATTCTTCACACATCTCAACAATGTTCCTAGTGCCAATTATATTAGTGCTTAGATATTCTTCTGGAAAATTTTCACTACGTCTAACACCAGCTAAGGCTGCCAAATGAATCACCATATCATATTGTCCTGCTTCAAAAGCCCTATCAAGTTTCATTTTATCCCTAATATCATTACCGTCGACTAAATCGTAACCTTCAAAATCAATCTTCTTGGACTTTAATAGATTGCAAAGATAAGAACCTACGAACCCAGCATATCCAGTTACTAAAATTTTCATAATTTTTATTTAATCTTTAATTATATCTTTACTTTTCTTTGGTGTTAATACAAACATAACGCTATCTTCTTTATTCTCTGCTCTTAAATATCCGCCTCTACATTCATAAACATCTACGCCAAATATTTCTTCTTCGTCATCGTGAAAACTGCCACGCTTAATAACTGTATGAATATCATCATTCGGTGATATGTATTTTAATGCCTCTTTCTCATTGTCGTTTTCAGGAGTGAACATAATTTGTTTGACTCCTTGCGTAATTAAAATTGATGTTTTCATATTTTTTTATTTAATAATTAAACCATCCCCATTCAATTTATATTTTACAGCTTCCCATAGTGCATCTACTAATTCAGACCAACTAGAAAATGAACAATTTTTAAGAAAGACTTCATAATAGATTCTATCTTCATAACCATCTTCCATGTGTAAAGAATCATAATCTCTTTCTATTTTCTTTAAATCATCTCCTAAGTATTCTGTCATTTGACCGATAGATATTATTTTCCAAGGATAGTCTGTTTCATATACTAATCCTATTAATAAAGTTTGGACTTCTTTATTGTCTAACTCATTCCATTGTTCTTTTGTTATTGATTGTTTCATACTTCTATTTATTAAGATGCTTTTTTAATTTATAGTTTGTCGTAAACTTAATGCCTTTCCGTGAACCGACTTGTTGCTTGCACCCCTTGCTGGGAATATGCTGTAGTCTGCCCTTCAGCTCATAGACTTTGAACGCGCCCCACTCAGGAAACTCGACTATCTGATGTAGTTTGATATTGCGACCAAAATATCTGACAAAGCAATAATACAATCTCTCAACTTCTTTTAAGTCTGATAGTCTGAATTCAATCGCTAACTCTTTGAAGAATTTTGCTTTATCTGATTTTGTCATTTGTTATATATTACAATAATTATTGTGACTTATGACAACCAACGATTTGTAGATTGTCATATGTAAACTTATTAATCTCTAAACTGTATAAAATCAATACTATGCATATCACCAACAATATCATCTCCACGAAGTATTATATTACTCTGATCTCCGGAAACAACATAAAGACAAAAACCAGCAACTAATAATATAACTAATATTGATAACAAAATAATTATATTCGCTTTATGCATAGTTATTATGTTAGTCTTTAATATTTAATTCTTTCTCATATTTCAGCGATAATAATGTTGCGTATGCTTGTAGTTCTGATTTCATTCTACTTTTTATATCTTCTTTTCTTATTATTAGTCTATTAGAGGTAAATATACATAATCCACATATTTCTTCATTACAATCATAAACCTTTTTCGTAATATGTTTTTTCATACTTTTATTCATATATAAACTTATTAAATTACAGTGGTAAATAGTGGGCACGCTTGTCGACACCAATCGCTTGATGTATTAAACCCACTATCTACCTTACTCGGGAACTCCTAAAGGCCTTATGAAAAAACCTATACAGACAGTATAGCACACATATACTCTACTGTCAACCATACTTTTGAAATTTTTTTATTTTTTTTCCATAGAAACGTTTTCAGATTGAACAATGCAGGGGGGGGGTATAGAAAGCCACCAGAAGCCATAGGATGACGTATGCGACGTTTAAGCTGTAGATTGTAGTATTTATGCTGTTGTGGGGGTTTGGGGGCGTAGGGAGCAGTGTGTAGGGTGAAGTTTGTAGAGGATATAGGGGAGAGGTTCTGGGGGAGGAAAAAGTGGGTGTGAGTACCGATAAGATACTTCGGACTACTTCGGGTCCCATTAGTCGAAACCACTCCCCCCTCTTACTCTCTACAATCGCCACTCTTTTACTACATTCTACACGCTATACGCTATCATTTTAGCCTTTATTATAGAACTATGCACTTATCCACCGACAAAAACGCTAATGTTAGCCGTAGGATAGCTATGCGTCGCACAATATAAGTTGTGCGACGCCTAA
>Ga0222700_1000056_pt1 | contig 25281 bp, 68 predicted proteins | sample AntAcemetage1454_FD_181013 | JGI IMG/M metagenome (GOLD analysis project Ga0222700, IMG submission 181013) | Saline water microbial communities from Ace Lake, Antarctica - #1454 | ecosystem: Environmental > Aquatic > Non-marine Saline and Alkaline > Saline | place: Antarctica: Ace Lake...
TAACATATCTTTCCTCACTACTAAATTACCCTCTTCATATACATATAATAGATATAAACATAGCGATTTGAGTATAAATCATAAGACTAACGGGGTGATTAGTAACATCGCTGTTGTATTTCTGCTTATAATTATTAGTATCGTATTTGTTAAAGGTTTTGATAAACGAATAGAAAGCCAAGATATTATGTTGTGTGAGTCGGCTCTGATAAGCAAAAACGCTGAATACTTAAGGAAATGTCAATGTTACTACCAATCAGATGATATTAAATGTCTACAAAATTATTAGTTTATAGATATAAATGAAGACACCGAAGGTAAAGCGAGAAGAATACACCAAAAAACTACAGTTATTATTTCCCCTCTGTATAGCCAAAATAATATCTGAAGGGTACTACAAAAAAGATAAGATTATTAGTTTACACAAAAAATGCTAAGTAATGCAGAAAAAGTAGAAATTGCCTACAAATTACTTCTTGAAGTGGTAGAAACTTGGGATGAAAAGAATGTAGAGATATATCAATCATATCTATCATTTGACGAATTAGTAAGTCAATTAGGCCGAATAAAACTAATTAAGTAATATTATAAGTTCAATAAGGGGGGTGAGAATATTTGAATGGACTACTAGAATATAGATTATCACAGGAAGATGAGGGCGTAAGACGATTAGTTTGGATATTACAGATGAAAAAACCATCACTATCACACTCTAGAACTAGAAGGGTTTTTAATAGAAAAAGGGATAAACAAATTATTATTCTTAAGGAAAAAGGGATTAAATATAAAGAATTATGCTCAAGCGCTAAACGCTATGGTGTTGAATTAGAAATGATTATATAGTGGCTTTACTCAGATCACTACAAGTGATTTGAGATAAGGTTATTAGTTTATATAAAATTATGAAAAAATCACTAACAGGTACTGTGATTGAGATGGATATCTCACACATGAGAGCTGAGGTAAAACTTCCTGACGATAGTATTATTGATACTAAAGTCGGCAAAATCTATGAATCTGGCGATGAAATTATCATCTATGATGTAAAAAATATCCGCAAACCTTGGTATTTACAAGGCGAAGAGTGGGTAGATGAAAATCCAATTTCAGAAGCTGAAGTTATGAGAAGTTATTAGTTTATACAAAAATATGATTGATAAGACAATTAAAATCTATGTCAAGAGTAATTATGGAAGAGATTCCATATACATTAAGGACAAAGAAATTGCAGAAACTATCGAGTCTTTGACAGGACAAAAGACTGTCAGTCAAGATCACCTAATTGCCTTGAGAAAATTAGGATTCGAGTTCGTTGCTGTACCAAGATAATGGCTTTACCTAGTCTACTAAATTAGTAGATTAGGATAAGGTTATTAGTTTAAGGAGAAAAAAAATGAGTAAATCTTTTGTAACCATGGAAAGATGTGTTATCTGTGGCAAAGACACAGGGACACTTTTTCTTAATAAGCGACTCAAGAACACTTTTGAGATGCATACATCTACACCAACTTCGGTATGTGATAAGTGTAAAAAGAAATATCTGAAGTATGGTGTTATGCTTATCGTTCCTGAGAATGGGAATTTGACGGTAATTAAAGATTCTGCATTCAAGAGAATCTTTGATAAACCCATACCTAAGGGCAAAATAGCCTTTACGGATGATGCGTTATTATTATCATTAAATAATGGGAGGTGAATACTATTGACAGAAACCACTAAAAAACAATTTTTGTCTTATGAGAAAGTCAGAAAGTCAGGTAAGACTAATATGATGGATGTGCAGAAAGTTTCCGAACTATCTGGACTGAGGAGAGAAAAGATTATAGATATTATAACAACCTACGGAAAGTTGTCTGAAGCGTATCTATAGTGGCTTTACCAATGAGATAACTTTGGTTGTCTTATTGGATAAGGTTATTAGTTAACAGGAGGAGTATGAAAAAACAAATTATGGCCAAGTGCCCTAAATGTAAAAAGATAAAGGATATGACTTATCCAGCTTTAAGCCGTAGAGATGAGTATGAAGATATTTGTTCAGACTGCGGTAGAGAAGAAGCAATGGAAGACTTCGAGAAGTCTAGACATAAGTAGATTACTAATTAAATTATATGGAGGTGAGAAAATTTGAAGTTCATAACTACACTAGAAAATACTACCTTTGAGAGTAGTTCTATGGAAACTCAGCAGTTCAAAACCTTTTACGGATTAGCGACTCGTGAAATTAAGAAAATGCTGAAAGACTACACCAAAGAGGTAAAGTTTAGCAAGGGACATTTCTATTTCTCTGGATTTATCAGAATGAATGATGACAGAATCTTTTATCTTTCAATACCTGATGTCCGAAGTAATAAGGGCCCAATGTTAGTCAGAACAGCGAAGAGTTTTCAAGACTATTCGGGTGGTTCTAACGGTTTTGTCCGATTAGACGATAATTTCGAGGAAAGCTTATTGTCTACAGTTAATAATTAACAAAAGGAGGTAAAGAATGAGCTATAAAATCTTTAGATCGTATGCTCCACACCTTAACAAGGAGTGCAGAATAATCAAGACAGGGTTGACTCTAAAAGAAGCTCAAGAGCATTGTAATCGTGAAGATACACGAAAACCAGGAGAATGGTTTGACGGGTATGCAAAAGAATAATGGCTTGACTTTGTTCTCTAATAGTAGAGGACAAAGATGAATCCATCAGTTATTAGTTTATAAGGCTGGAGGTGAGACTATTTGAATTACGGAACATATACAACTATGGACTGTCCTACTAAAAAGGAAGACGAGGCTTATGATTGGTTACAATCAAAGTTCGGACATATAGGAGGAAAAGTCAGGAGACTGATAAATCCTCATGACTTCGGATCTTATCCATCTTTTGAGGTAGATATGCCAGAAGAATACGAGTTTCTTATTGAAGACTGTGATGATGGTAATATAGAAACCGAAACACTACTTGTGAAAAAAGATGCTTGGGTTGAATCAGCAAACAATATAGAGAGGGAATACTCCAACAAGTTTGGTAAATATCTATAGAGGCTTGATAGAGGGGTTGAAATAAACTTGACTCCTCTAGTGAAGATTCTTAAGTTGGGTTTCTTGTCGTTGTGTTTTGGCTCGGCTTATGATATAATTAAGAATAAAATGAAAAAGAAAAAATACAATGGATTAAATGGTGTCTGGGATGACTTTAAGAAGAAATTCGTCAAACCTGGAACTATTGACTGGAGTTGGACAATCAGATTGTTGTGAGTACAAGAAAAAAAATGAAAATAGAAAATCAAGTTTGTAGTCTAAAATTAGCCAAAAAATTAAAGGAGTTGGGAGTAGAACAGTTGGGTTTATTTTCTTGGTATAAGGTAAAGGAAAGATTTGGTGATGGAATAAAAATTGAGGTCATAAATAATATGTATGCTGATGATGTTTGTGGTGATGGTGTTGAAGTAGTTTGCTCTGCTTTTTCTGTTGCTGAATTAGGAGAGATATTGCCAAAAAACTTTGTACAACAAAGAGACCATTGGAATAAATTTTTAGTTTGGTTAATAGAAAATGATGGTAAAGAGATACGACCAGAAACTAGAGCAAAATCAGAGGCCAATGCTAGAGCCAAAATGCTTGTCTATTTATTAGAAAATAAGTTGATTAAATTAAAGGAGAAAAAATGACAAGTCGCAAAGTTAAAGTAACTCAAACAGATCGAGAAGAATTAGCTCGTTTAATTAAAGATGGATATACGAGCGGAAGGCTAGATGGCCATATGAGAAGCGGTAGAGCAAAATATATAAGTTGGAAATTAGAAACTGTTGCTTGGACTGAATAATAAGTAAAATGAGCGTACAATACTGCGAAAACTGTGGTAAACACATCGACTTGGATAAAGATGTAGAGCATTTTGAGCGGTGTAATGAGAAAGTTAAATTACCTACTGTTGATGGTTTTGATGTCATGACTAGCCTTAATGGATTAGTTGAAGAATCTAAAAGTTTAAACAAAATAAAACTATGAGTAAAAAAATGAAATTCACACATCAAGGACTACAATGGGACATATCCAATTTAAAGGACATGGATATCGAATGTATCAAAAAAGACTTTGTTATATCACTAGACCTTCCATACACCATTGAGGTTAACGATATCAGCTACTTCTATTCTAATGAAAAAGAAAGAGACGCTGATTTTAGAAACTTAATAAAAATATGAAACTACAAGAATTCAAAGACAAAATACAATGTAAAGATGTCGAAGGCAACAGGACTTATTTATCACTAACCGTAAACGGTTGTAAATATGGCCATTCTTATCAAAACACAGTTAACACGATTGAAAGTATGAAAAACAGCTTTGTCTTATTCTATTATCCGTTAGCTTGTGAAAATAAAGCGAAATAAATTTAAATTTAAAAATAAAACTATGACTAAAAAAGAAGCAGTAGAAGAACTAGCCAAGTATGATCACCTTTTCTTATCACCATCAGGTATCAAAGAAATAGGTAAACCCTTTGGTGTATATAGCACCGTTAAAGTCCAAGATAAACGCTCAGAATTTAAGGGACTCAATGCAGGGCCGAAATATAAAGAAGGAGATTGGGTTGAAGGATTAGATGCTTCAAAACTAGCAATCTTAATATGTGAGAAAGAGGGTGTTAAATATCAAGAAATGTTTGGACGAGGCAGTCAATTAAGAGCTTGTTGTGAGTCATTATTAAAACATTTAAGTAAAAAGGTATGAAAGTAAAAGAGCTAATCAAAGAATTAAAAAAACTTGACCAAGATGCTGTTATAGATATATCAAGTGATGAGGAAGGAAATAACTTCGGTGACATCGGAGAAGGTGTGGCAGAAAGTAGGTTAAGAAGTACAGGAGAAAAGGTTTATAGCTTATACCCACAAAACTGCGAAATGCCAAATGATAGATATTTAGATGAGGATGAAAAATGACTAATCAAGAGATAATCGACGAACTGATGAAAGAAGTCCTCAGACAGTCAAAGTTAAGAGACAAGATGGAATATGGAAGTGACGAGGACAAGAAGGGGTTTAACTTCACGAGTGGCATTTTATACTCCATCAGTATTATTAGAGCTAAAAAAATAAAATGATTCTACTAACAAGAGTATTTTTCGTAACAGACAGTATTGAAGATAACGAAGAATTATTCGAGACATTAGAAGGTGCGCTAGGGCATGTGTCTACCATCGACAAGGTACATAAGCCGAGAATAAGAATAGCAATGGTTAAACACGCATATAGAGATACAGGAGAGTGGAACTATGATGATCGCTCAGATACTTTTGAAACAGTTAAAACATTAAAAGTTAAATAGATAAAATGACAAGAAGAAAACACCGATACAATGTTTTTCTATGGGAACAACCCCACAAGTATACATTGCGGGCTGATAACAAAGAACAGGCAGAACGGTTTGCTGTAGAAAATCACAACGGAGGAAGATTTGAAGACATAAGCAAAACTGAAATTATTAAGTTAGTAAAGATAAGATAGTTATAAATTAAAACAAAATATGAAAACTTATAATGTCAAGGTAAAACAAGTCTACACTTATGAAGAAGTCCGTGCTGAAAATAAAGAGGAGGCTGTCCAAAAAGTTTTAGATACGGACTGGATGTGCCATGATGAGTGTAATCAGGCACTAGAAACTAGTGCAGAGGAGATAAAATGAAACTAATGACTAAAGCATTAGAGAAAAGGTTCGCCAAAGTAGGCAGGCAGGAAAAAGTAGAAGATCCTATTATAATTGCCAAATTCTTCAACCCCACAGGGGGAGGAACTTGGCTTGCCAGTGAGTATAATCCGAAAGATAATATATTTTTCGGCTACGCTAGTATTTTCGGTGACCACTGTGATGAATGGGGTTATTTTAGTTTAGAAGAACTGGAAGATTATAAAGGACGATTCGGACTTGGTATTGAAAGGGATTTACATTTCACAGAAACCAAGTCAAGTGAGATTATTAAACAGTATACAAAATAATATGAGTATTATACCTGTAGGTGAATTTGCTTTACTAGTTCCTAAACTTAACACCCAAGTCGGCAAAGAGTTTACAATCGTTAATGTCAAAGATAAGCAGATTGTGGGTAAAGTAAAGGTTCTAAACGCACCAAAAAAATTATTATTTACTGAAAAATATACAAAAAAGGAGGTGTTGATAGTTGAAAACATATAATGTTAGATGGGAAGAATCACATAGCGTTAATGTTGAAGCAAACAACGAAGACGAGGCGATATCTAAAATTTGTAATTGCGAACATGACGAAGGGCAAGAAGGTGTCGAATTTTCTGCACCCCCAGAGGCTTTTGAAATAAAAATAAAAGGTTAGATCTTGATTGGACGCATTCGGAAAAGTTGGAGCTTGTTTGAGGGTAGATTGTAAAAGCCAACAATCTATCCTCGAAAGAAGTCCTAATTTATAAAGTAACAGAATAATGATAAAAGAAACTGATTTAAGTTATATTGCTGGGTTTATAGACGCTGATGGAGCAATAATGCTTCAAAAGCATCACAGAATAAATTTAGGTTGGAACCCAACATATACACCTGTAATACAAGCATATGGTTCAAAAAAAGAACCAATCGAATATATCCAATCTATTTTTGGTGGAAATATAAGAGGAGTGAAAAGAAGTGGTAAACAATATGGGCATGATTGGCAGATTGGTGGTTCTAAAATCAAATGGATATTAGAATCTTTACTTCCTTATTTAAAGATAAAAAAGAAACAAGCTAAAATCTTAATCAAGTTAATATATTGGAAAGAAAAACACATTAAATCGTATACTTCAACTTCACATAATAAATCATATAATAAAGACGAGTTTATATATTTAGAATCCGTATTTGTGAAAATAAAATCATTACAAATAAGAGGAAAGCCTCTGAGTGCGTCCTAACGAAGCCCCAACGATTGTTTTTTAGCTTCAATTCTGTTATAATGAGAACTGAAAACGAAAATTATGAAAATTTTAGAAAATGATGATTTCACTTACAATAAGTAAAGCGGCCAAACTGATGGGCCGTTTTTTTGATGTCAAATCCGAACATAAAATACTTACCAATAATAGAGACATTGTTAATCATTGGCTCTTTTAGTGAATCTTTTTGGATGGGTATGTTTGTCTTATCATACATACTTTATCTCAAAAGCAGAAAACAATGAAAATATATAAAGTCAAATCTGAGAGTAATCCTAAAACTCTCTATAGTATTCGTTACTTCGCCAAGAGTAAAAAGTTTGTATGTGACTGTCCTGCATATTCTTTTGGGAAGAAAGGAGTTGATTGTAAACATATATTAAAGGTTAAGAAGTATTTGAAGACATGAAACAAAAGAATAAAATAATAAAAATAAAAGGAGTCACTGTTGAAATTAGTATTGATAAAAAGACAGGAGTAACACGACTCAAAATTGATGGCCCAAACAAAAAAATAGAGAAAGAGGTTGGAGAATCAATGATTAACTTAATCAACGAAACATCTAAAGCAATAAGTGGTAATGAAGTTAAAGTTTTAAAGAAAGGTTTTACAAAATAAAGATATGATAAAAAATATGAAAGGCGCTATTATAGACATCCCTGAAGGAGTCCAAAACTTTAATAATCAAAAACCTGTCTTTGAAGTTTTGATAAAACAAGGCGGTAGAGTCATCTATCACAATAAGGCTTACGCTGTGATAATGAACATGGTTCAGTCTATTACTAAACTTGATTTAGACAATGGAGAAATGGAGGGTGACTCTCAAGTATTAGGTGTCGGACATCCAATAATCCAATTTTTCGCATTGCACCAACTAGAGAAAAAAATGAAGAAAATTGGTATGGTAAGCGCCGCAATCAAGATGATACGACTAGTCCTTAAAAGGCCAGAATTAAGAAAACAACTGTTAGATATTATTAAGATGGAGAGTATAAAGAAGGGGTGAAAAAAATGAATAAAAATACATCGATAAAAATTAATAGTAAAGATATCAATCGTTATATATCAATAACTAGAGATTCTTTATTACCAGAAAGCACATTACAATCAGTAGGAGATAATTGGGGTATCACAAGAGAAAGGGTAAGACAAATTTTTCTTAAGGCTACAAAAAAGCATTATTCTGTTGTGAGAAAAGATTTATTAAAAAATAACACTAAATATGTTTGCCCTATCTGTGGAACACCAAGAAACCCTAGATCAAACAGTATTTATTGTGGCAGAGAATGCTATAAACTTTCTGTATATTATGACTGGGAACACCCCAAGATTTGTAAGTATTGTAAAAGACAATTCTTTCCATATAACAACTGGAAATCAAGTTCTGTGTATAAGAAATCTCTTTTTGGGCAATATTGTTGTGCGAAACATTATATGCTACATCGTTCAAGAAAAAAGGGAATTTTTAGTAAAGACAGTGCTATCCTAAAAAAATTTAAACATTTAGGAAAAAAGAAGAAAAAATGACATATACAAAAGAAGAACAAAAAGAGTGGGAAGAATTTGAACAGGCCTGTTTGATAGGGGGTATTGATAAAGACAGTTTTTGTGGAGATGACGATCTTTTTGAGGAGTTTGAAAAATATAAAAAATGGAGTAGTTACAGAAAGTAGTATAGATTTATGAAAAAACAAAGCTTCTTTACCATTAAAGGTGGGAAATATGGCACTACTACGCTCCTACATTTTAATAGATTAGACGGAGCCATGAAAGTATTTAAGTTTTTAGTAGAAGGTGGTGGCGTAGAACTTGATTATGAGTCTGTAGATCAAGTCGTAAAGCCCGACAAAGATAAATATACGCCTAACGATTCTCTTTACTATATTAAAGACAAAACAGAATATCAGTTGTCATCTGAAATAAAAGATATATATACTAAAGAAGAAATTGAAAAAATTAAAAAAGAGCGAAAGGCCAAAATAAAGGCTCTTAAATAGTTGAATATATAAGAGGGGAAGGGGTTAGCCGCCAGGAGGTGAAGAAAACTCTTTCCCTCTCATGTATTCAACTAGTACATTAAAATAGATTAAGAGTTTATAGATGAGAGTATCTCTGTAAAAGGGATTATATTGACGAAACCATCGATGATGAGCGTTGCCGATGAATTATAGTCAACTACGTGTAAGCCGTAGCAATAGTTGCCAATGGGGTGAGAAACCCTATCTCTCATCTACAAGCTCTTAATCTACACCTTTAACAACCTGGTTAGTGGGACTTGTCGAATATAAAGAATAAGACAAACGCACCTTTGTTTAAGGGTGGGATTCAAATCTCCACTAATCGGTTGACTTTAACTGTTGAATGGAGGAGGTAACTCTAGTGATAGTGTTTCGAGCCTCCTCCATCCATTAGTTAAAAATTAAACAAAAATATGACATTCAAAATAATATTGACAGTATTACTTTCTCTAAGTCTTTCTAGTATTTATAAAGTGGATAAACCAAGAGATCCTATTGGTTTTGGTGAGTGGTTTATCGGTGTCGTAATAAGTGCTGTTCTCGTTTATGGTTTATGGAATTGGCTATAAATGGAAATAAGAAAATGTAAAATCTGCGGTAAATCTTTTAAAGTAAAGAAATACTGCGGTTCTCAAGTTAAGTGTGATGATTGTAAATACTATCGTCCTGGCGACAAGGGCGGTAAATACAAATCTAAATATGACAGATAAAACAAATATAACATTCACCAGAGATTCCTCGGGCTTTATTTTAGAAGCCTTCAAGGGCAAATATCCACCAGTTTGTATTTTTTGTAAAAACAAGATAACTGAAAATAATTTGGGATTTGTTGTCAAAAAAGGTTTTGTTTGTGACAACATCGTTTGTATAGTCGAATTAGAAGAAAAAATTGGTTGTCATATTTTAAAAGAAGAAGAAAAATGAAAAACAATAATCACTGCTTTAAATGTGGGGGTAAATTAGAAATGGTAGAAGATTGTACGAAAGGAATGGATGGTGAAATGACAGATATTAGCTATCTAAAATGTGTTAAATGTGGCCAACGAAATAATTGGTATGAAAAAGAACAGTGGGAGAAAAAAAATGCATAAACCACCAAAGATAGAACAATTAGTTTGTCCCGAATGTGGCGTGATAATGAGACAAGTTTGGGACAATACTGGCTTTGAACCACCAGATCCTACTCATTGGGAGATAGTCGGTTACGAGTGTCCTGATTGTGGACATGAAGAAGACTAATGCCAAAATTCAAAGTAGGCGACATAATAACTGGGACAGAAAGTGGACGTTATGGTGTAACAACAGTCGATGCCACAATGGAGGTATTAGAAACTAAAGGCAACAGTATAAAAGTAAAAATAATTGAACATAAAAAAAAGGGTTATATAGGACATAGCTATAATGTCCTATCAGCACATTTTAAAAAAATAGAAGATAATAAAATTAAAAAAACAATGACTAACAAACCTGTATATTGGGAGTGTAAAGATAATGGGCATAGTAAGTTCTGGGCATCCCATATCATTAAAAGGGATAACATGTTCATATTAGTCAGGAAGTGGGGAAGAATCGGCAACAAACCTCAAACAATGGATCAAGAATTTACTACTTATTCAGAAGCTGAGAATACATTAGATGATTTAATTCGGGAGAAAGAGGGTAAAGGTTATAAATTCGTATTTTAAATATGACAGACGAAATAAAAGTATTGTTTAACTATAAAGGTAAGTACATTCTAATTAAGAAAAAGGGTAATGGATACTGTGTTGGTATTCGAGATAAATTTGATGTATGGTTTGAGAATACAGTATATAATACTTTAGAGTTGGCGAAAACTAGCGGTAGAGACTATGCAAGGATAGTTATAGATAAAATAATTATTTCTAAAAGGAGAACAAACAATGAATAATCAACTCAACGAACCATTGATACGAATCAATTGGTTAAGGTTAAAAGGTTACGGAATTAAAGGATTAAACATAATTAGAAAGTTAGGAGAAGGAATATTAAAGATAATTTTGAAAATTTTGACTGCGATAGTATTAGTGTTTTTAGCAGTATATAAAAGATTTTCAAGATTCGGAAAAAGCAAACAGAAAGGAATTTGGATAATTATTTTAATCACTATCCTTTTGTGGATGGGTGTTTTTATAATACAGAGAGAAAGAAGACATCTTAATTTTATAAGAGAAAACAACCAAAAATACGACATACTTTTGAATGATTATAATGATTTATATATCCAAATAAATGAAATAGAAAACAAGATGAAGACTCAATCTTCTACTGAAAAGAAAGATATAGTCCCTGTTTATAATTCATCAAAAGTAGAAGATTGGAGATATTTAATAGTCAAGTATTTCCCGCCCGAACAGGTAGAAAATGCTATGGCCATTATGGCCTGTGAAAGCAAGGGTAATCCTAACGCTGTTAATCATGGTGACGCTAAAATTACTGGGTATCCTTCTTGTGGCCTTTTTCAAATCAACGGGCCAACGAATTGGGATTGGGATAATCCCGAAACGAATGTGGACAGGGCTGTAACGATGTTTTACACACGAGGTTGGACGCCTTGGAAAAATTGTGCAAAAAAATTGGGATTGATTTAAAATTATAAATAAGTTATAATAAAGGTGAAAATTTAGAAAATTTAAAAAAGGAGAATTTAGTATGACAAAAAAGAATGTTAACCCTAAACTATTTTCAAATAGTGCATTAGGACTTGTAGATAGGAATAGAGAAACAAAACAACTCATGTATGCTCTTTTTACTAAAGAACATATGTTGATGATGGGACCACCAGGAACAGCTAAGTCGTTATTCGCTTTGCGTGCTTTTTCTGCTATAGAGAACGCTAAACTTTTTCAAATTCATTTAACTAAACAAACTACTGAAGAGTATGTTTTCGGGCCTCTTAATATCGTTGAATTGAAAAAGGGAAATTTGGTTCACAATACAAAGGGAAGTATTTTAACGGCTGATTTCGCATTCCTAGATGAGTTTTTCGACGCTTCTGATGTGTTATTGAGATCTTTGTTAGGTGTTTTGAACGAAAGGATGTGGCTCAAAGGTTCTCAGGAGGTTAAAGCCAAACTACACACCGCAATATTAACTTCAAACTATCAAAGAGAAAGCGATGTTACCCAAGCTGTTTTAGATAGGATTATTTTTAAATCAGAAATTGGAGAAGTAACTGCTAAATCCAAAAGGATGAAAATTTATAAAGATGCTATTGAACACCCCAATTTTCAAGTATCTAAAATATTTTCTCTTAAAAAACTTAAAGAATTTTGTGAACTGGTAGAAAATCCTAACTCCGTTAATTTCCCTAAACAGATTTTGCAGACATTTGATGTATTGTTGACAGAATTTGTTAAAGAAAGCAAGAAGTATATTTCTCAAAGAACGGCAAATAAATCTCTTAAAGTATTAAAAGTGTCTGCTCTCTTAGACGGGAGAAACGAAGTAGAATACCGAGACTTGGAGGAATTGAAGTATGTATTTTGTGTTCTAAACCGTAAAATGGAAGAGGAGATTTTTGATGCTGTATATGAGAGATGTGTTGGTAGTGCCGAAGAAGAAAGGATTATTATAAAAGACTTAAAAGAAATTGAACTTAAAATAAAGAAAATGCCTACAGACTTTGACGGACTAGATGATAAAGATTTTATTGACAAAATGAGAGAACTAAATGAGTATGTGCATTGCTTAGAAAGCATGACTAGTCCTACAGTGAAGACTAAAACCAAAAAAGAATCTATCCTCGAAGAAATGAGAGGAATAATCGCTGATAATAGAGACAAGATATTTAAAAGAAAAGAAGACAAATGATAAATACGCATAACTTAATCATTGACTTTGGTAAACATAAAGGTGAACGATGGACAAGGCTACCCGTTGGATATTTAAAGTGGCTAATCAATGAAAGAACTCAATACGATGATATAGCCAAGGCTGAATTAAAAAGACGAGGTACTGTTTTAGAACATGAAATTGAGATTAGCGGACACGCAATTGATAGAGCTTCTTTTTCTTGTTACAACATTTGGTACTTGACACGAAAAAAAGATGAAGGATTACACTCTTGGTTACATAGAATGTCAGTTGAATCTTTAAAAACTATCAAAAATAAGAAAAGAGTCAAATTTCGTCGTTCTGTTATTTACAAAGGGATGAAACTTGTCTTCAAACTTGGAAAGATTTATCCCGTTCTTTTAACAGTCATGCCACATAAAAAATGAGAGTAACTAAAACAAAACTAACCAAGAAAGAATCTAGACAGATAACCAAAATGGTAGATAATCTAGTAACAGTTGACGATTTCACAATAGCTGTTGATTTTGCTAAAGATGCATATGTCTTATTTAATGAGGAGTTTAGTAAAAGAAGGACTTTCAAGAGCTTTTGGGACTTGTTTAAAGATATCAGAAGTCTTTATGCCCAATTTAGGGTTGGGAAGTTGATGACTAATGTTGACTTCTACGACAAAATCCGAACATTTTTTCATTACTTTATTATATCCAGTCTTTTTAGAGAACTAGATAAGTTGGATGCAATAGAGGCATTGGAAAAGTTTTTAGAGATGTTTAAACCGCCTCAAAAACAACCGCCTCAATCACAACCTCAAACGCAACCCAAACGTCAACCACAAACGCAACCACGAGGCCAGAAACGCAAAGGTAAAAAACAACAGAAAGGAAAAAGCCCCAGCGGTAAATCAAAAGACAAAAAAGGGCTGAGCGGTAACATTGATAATTTACCAATTGATATGGCCAAGTTTAGACAAAAACTGCCTAAAATTGAGAAAGCAATCAGTAGTGGTATTTTTGATAAAGAAGATTTCCAGAAGTACTTAAAACAAAATGCAGGAGTTGGACATAAAGAAATCAATATAGGAAACATAGTTGAATTGGTTGACAAAATAGCAAATCGATTGTCCGATAAAGACTTAAATATATTTTATGTTGCCAGAGAGAAAGAGTTAACAGAAAGATATAAGAGGGACAAAATATTAAAGAGTGTCCCTTGTCCTGATAACGAAATGAGTATTAAAAGTCTTGATAAATATCAAGATTTATTAAAAATAATACCATCACAATATGCATTAGATGACAAAATTTTTGACCGAAAGCTAATTAACAAAGAACTTTTGGTAAGAGACTATCAATCAAGAAGACTGAAAAAGCAGGCACTTTACTTGTTAGTAGATGTTTCAGGAAGTATGCGAGATGGCAAAAAGAATCCTTATGCTTCAGGAGTTGCATTATCTTTTGTCAGGCAAGCAGTTAGTGAGGGTTCTACTTACTTCTTACGATTCTTTGATGAAAATCCTCACGATTTACATAGAATCACAAACAAAGAAGAAGCTGAAAAAATGTGTGACACTTTGGTAAAGGAGCCATATTCTGGTGGCGGAACGAGAATTGACAACGCAATCGACAAAGCAATAGATGACATCAAGAGCGACCCCATAGCGTTTGAAAAGGCCGAAATCATGGTTATCACCGATGGAGAAGATCATATCAATCCAGACAAGAAACGACTAGGCAAAATTAAGCTTCATTCTACAGTTATTGATGGTAAAAACGAAAACCTAGAAAAAATATCAGATAGTTATACCGAATTAAAGTCAAAAGATATTGCCGTTTGTTAATTGATTTTCCTCAAAAAATTTGATATAATTATAAATAAGTAAAAAGAAAATTATGAAATACATAAAAGAAGATTTGGATTACATCTTCATAAGAGTAAAGGATTTGAATGGGAAGTGGGGTAATTTGTCGCTTGCGAAGGTTTCTGATAAACAATTTGTAGAATGGGCAACTAATCGTTTTAAGGTAGAAATAAGAGATGCTCCTGATGTAACTGGTAAAGCTTGGACTCTCAAACAAAAAGTAGATTTCCTAAATGATATGAACAATCTCATAGACGGTAAACCTTGTGTTTGTATGGTTAAAAGAGATGCTCGTGATAAGCATGATAAAAATGAAACAAAAAACTAAAGAAATTAATTTAAAGGGTGGTGCTGTTGTAACCATACCTGTTAGTTTTAAATATGCCAAATGTAGAAGTTGTGTCGCAACTGATATTATTTGGGCAACAACAAAAAATGGTAAATCAATGCCAATTAGATGGAGTGAGAAAGAAAAAGGATTTATTAGTCATTTTGCAGATTGTCCTAATGCAGGTGAGTTTAGAAAGAAAGTTCTTAAAAATTTAAAGGAGAAAAAGTGAAAGCAAAAACTCTCAAATATAGGAGTTTATTATTAAAGGCTCATGGTATGTATGCAACATATCGTGGTAAAGCATTGAACCCAGAAGATATAACAGTTGTATTTGCAGATAAAGATGAAGACGGTAATCCGTCTGTTGTACCAATGCTTGAGCTTTTAGCTGTAGTTAAAAATATTGTAAGTAAGAATTTTATACAAAGGGCGATAAAAAGATGGAAGAATTCAAAAAACTAGAAGAAATTAAAATTAATGTTACCAGAGATAAAGTAAGGCAAGAGTTTAATGCTTATACAATAACCGATGCAGACTTTATGGATTGGTTTATAAAAACCAGAATTGGTTCTTTAAACAATAATAATAGATTAAAATTTAGACTAATGTTACTTAGTACAATAAAAAAGGAAAAATATGGAGGAATTAGAAAACCTAATTGAAGAATTACAACTAGAGCAAGATAAAATTAAACCTATCGAAAAAGGACAGGGACTAATTGCTTATCGCAAATATCTCTGGGCTTTGAAGTTTATCGAAGATAAAATCCTTAAACTCAAATCATATAAACAACAAGTAGTTGACGATATCGACAGGAATATTGGAACTCAATTGAAAAACATTGAAAGAATAAGAGGTGAAATTGAGAGAGCTGTTATAGCTGATCCAATTGCTGATAGAACTAAAACTGGCGGTAGAACATTGGCTTTACCTGACATCGCCACCGTGAGTTTAAGCAAATTAAAGGATAAAATAGAAATAGTTAACCCAGATCTTGTTTTAAACGATTTGGGTGATGAATTTAAGAAGGTTAAGGTGTCATTGGACACAACGAGAGCCAAAAATCACATAAAAGAAACAGGTGTATTGCCTGAAGGTGCGACTAAAACACAAAATCGTACATTATCAATTAGATTTAAAAGGTAATTTATGGAGCCTAAAATAGAAATAAACTTATTAAAACAACTTAATGGATTTGTTGGAGAAAAACTCAAGTCTGTTAAATTAAAAGAAACTGAGGTTAATGGTAAAAAAGCTTTAATGTTGGCGCTGATTTTTTCAAAACAAGGAAAATCTGAAGCATTAATTTTAACTTTAGATAAAGATGTTATTCTAAGTGGTTATAAAAGTGTAGGAGAAAAACTATGACAATGAATGCAGTTCAACGAGAAGGATTAGAAGGGACATCAAAACTACCTATCTGCCAGAAGTGTTTTGATAAGCCCGCATTAGCTCAATGTAGCGAATGCGGTGTATTTTTGTGTGCAGACTGTCGTAAAACTCATGTCTGTGAAGAAAAAAAGGAGGAAACAAAAAACTAATGTCAGGAAAAGGTAAAAAGAAAAGAAACCTTAGTAAAAGAAGGAGAAAAAAGTTAAAAAGAAAATTAAGACAACTTAAAAAAAGAAAAACATGATAGCAATAACAGGCACAGAAAGAGGACAACACATCAGTCCGCCTCAATATAATTTCCCAGAGGTTGATAGTGTTATATTTCAAAGACTTTTGAAAGACTGGTGCTGGGAGCTTAATGATAATAAAACAGTTTCTCTTATAAATAGAAAAGATAAAAGTTGTGTAGTTTTAGACAAAGTTAGACTAATGTCTTTCATGAAGTTTGCTGTTAGTGCATTAGACAAAATGAGAATAGAAGACAATAAAAAGTTGAAAAATCAAATTCGTAAAACAAAAGAAGATTATAAACAGAGAATAGATATGTTGCGTAATAAAAGAAAACAACAGAGGAACATATCTGTTAAAGCGAGAAAAATAAAATGAAACTAAATAAAGAAACAAGAAAAGAGTTTTCAGGCATTATCTTTGGATTTGTAGGTGGCGTTTGTATCACATTATTAATAGTTTTAACGGTTCGATGAACCGTAAACAAAAATGACAAATAAAAAACTATCTAATACTCTTACTTCTATTTTTATTTTTTTAGTCTTCTGTTCTGTATTAATTTCCCAACTTGGTTATTCAAGAGGATATAAAGCAAGAAAAAACGAAAGCGACCATTGGGAATGTGAATATAAATGGGAGGGTAAAAATATGGATGAAATGTCCGCTAAATGTTTGAAAGTAATGGGAGTTGGTAGTAATTTGCCAGACTTAGATACCAGTCAAGAGTACGAAAAAGGATGGAGTGATGGTTGGGACAATCAAACTGATTATTGGTTATGTCTTAATTCAGGAAAAGCGGCGGTAATGAAAGGCGCCGAAGGAGAAATGATTGATTGTGTATCAGAAGAAGAAGCAGAAGGAACAAATTTCGATATTTTAAGAGATGAATTACCAGAATAAAATGAAAGTATTAAGCAATATAGGAAAAGTGCCAATTAAAACATGGTGCCATGATATCGAAGATGGTGCGTTAGAACAGATTATAAATTTGTCTAATTTGCCTTTTGCTTATAAGTGGATTTCTATTATGCCAGATTGTCATCAGGGTTATGGAATGCCCATTGGGGGTGTTTTGGCCACCAGAAACGTAATAATCCCCAATTGTGTTGGTGTGGACATCGGGTGTGGGATGTGTGCCGTTAAAACGTCGCTAACGAAGATTGATGTTGATACTCTTAAAAAGATAATGGGAGAGATTAGAAAAGTAATACCACTGGGTTTTGCTAAACATCAAAAACCTCAAAGTGAAGATTTGATGCCAGATATGGGAGGTAGTGCTATATGGCCCATTTGTTATTCAGAGTTTGATAATGCTCGAAAGTCTTTGGGTACTCTCGGTGGCGGTAATCATTTTATAGAAATCCAAAAAGGTGATGATGGACATATTTGGATAATGTTACATAGCGGAAGTAGAAATTTAGGTTTTAAAGTTGCTAATCATTATAATAAAATGGCTCAAGAGTTAAATGAGAAGTGGCAGAGTTCTATTCCTAAAGAACAAGGATTAGCTTTTTTGCCAGTAGATTCAAAAGAGGGACGGGCATATATCAAAGAAATGAATTATTGTGTTGAATTTGCTTTAGCTAATAGAAAATTAATGATGGATAGAGTTTTAGAAATTTTTGATAATGAAACAAAAAGATTTAACAATATTACAGCACAAAAATTAATTGGGAGAGTTGAACCAATGATAAATATTGCCCACAACTACGCTTCGTTAGAGAATCATTTTGGACAAAATGTTTGGGTACATAGAAAAGGTGCCACTAAAGCTACTGAAGGATTAATAGGGATAATCCCTGGTTCTCAAGGTACTGCTTCATATATTGTTGAAGGACTGGGGAATAAAGAATCCTTTATGTCTTGTTCTCATGGTGCTGGTAGAAAAATGAGTAGAACCAAAGCCAAAAATGAGCTAGATTTGAAAAAAGAAATTAAAAAGATGGACGACAAAGGCATAATTCACGGAATTAGACACAAAAACGATTTAGACGAAGCCAGTTCTTCTTATAAAGATATTGAGGTTGTCATGGAGAATCAAAAAGATTTGGTTAAAATTTTAGTCAAACTTTCCCCGTTAGCTGTTATAAAAGGATAAAAATGAAAAGTAAACTATATAAACACGTGGAACAATTGTTATTAAGCGATCATATATATCGTAACTCTGATAAGAAGCTAGTGTGGCAAATTTGGCACAAACAAGGGCTAGTTAAAGGAGGAGGTTTTACTCAAAACTATAATGATTACATTCTTCGTATAGACTTTATGAAAGCAAAAAGTGCTGAAACAATATTAAGAACAAGGCGGAAAGTGATTGAGAACTATAAAAAGAAGAATTTGGGGCATTTGGTTATGCCGATAAGGGCGATAGAAAAGGCTAGACGAGCTAAAGCTGAAAAATATAAAGGCATGCATGTTTATCAGGAGAGACTATGAAACCTGACCACGAAATCCTTTGGGATGCTGTTAAAGATAATCTGATGGTGTTGTTTCAGTTGTTTTGTCTCTTTAATTTCCTCGTGGTTTCTACTGTTTTATGGATAATATTCAAATGAAACCTATTAAAACACAACAAAGATACAGATGTGATTTTTGTAAAAAGACAGGGGTTAGGGCAACGATAGCTATTCACGAAAAAAGGTGTTTTCGTAATCCAAACAGGTATTGTGATTATTGTGACAACAAGGGCTTCATTGAAGAAAACGAACCTGGAATTGGCGTTCATAAACTAGATTGTCCATATTGCTCTAAGTTTGACAAAAAGATGTTAAAAGAAATTGAAGGAAGAGAGAAATTACAAATTAACAGTAGAGATAAATGAAACCCAAATTTATTAAAAGAGCCAATCAGTGGTTGGTATCAATCCCTAAAATTATTAAGAAAGACAAACAAGGACAGGAATTTCATTGGTTTTCTACTGAACAGGAAGCATTAGATTTTATTAAACCAAACAAAGGAGAAGTAAAGTAATGAGAACTTATAGATACAAAAATGATAATGGTGATTGGATAAAATCTATTTACCCCAAACCAACTGAAAATGAAGAAATAATTGCAAACGGGATAATAACCTCAACAATTTTAGTAGGATTGATATATTTTCTAATTAAAAACACATGACATCTTCTAAATCCTACACCATAACTCAGATAAAGAAACTACCGTCAATGAAGATGGAGGATGCATCCAGGTGGATTCACTTTTGGAAAATAGGGGAGGCTAATAGTAGAAACCTACTTAGACACCAACTATTAGAAGAGTTAAAGGGGGAGGGGAGATGAAAATATTAAACCTATACGCTGGCATTGGCGGGAATAGAAAGTTATGGGGCGACTCTCACGAAATCACCGCTGTTGAGAATGTGCAAGATATTGCTGATGTCTATCAAAAACTATTTCCAAAAGATAAAGTAATTGTCGGAGATGCCCACGAATATCTAATAAAACACCACCAAGAGTTTGACTTCATCTGGAGTAGCCCACCTTGCCCGACACATTCTGTAACTAACCATTTTCTAAAAGGTCAAGGGATATTCCGTTACCCTGATATGAAACTTTGGCAAGAGATTATATTCCTCAAACATTTCTTTAAGGGAAAGTATGTAATAGAGAATGTTAAAAGCTATTATAAGCCAATATATGAACCGCAGGTTGTCGGCAGACATTACTTTTGGGCTAATTTTGAAATACCACCGATAGAAATAAATTATACACAAATAGGAACAATGAATCGGCAAGCCAGTAAATCTGCCCAGAGAAAAGCTATAATAAGAGAAGCACAAATACCCGAACTAATTGACCTGCACGGCTTAAACAATCTTGATATAAAATTAAAAAACAAACGACAGGTATTAAGAAATTGTGTTTACCCAGAACTAGGCTTACATATCCTCTCATCCCTAGACAAACCATTATCAGTTAATAAGGAGAAAAAATGAAATGTAAAAATAAACCAAATGTAAAATTGGACGTAAAGTTTAGATTCTTTGATAAGGAAATGACAGCAAAAAGACTTTTCAAAGACGAGTTGACAGAGAAAGAGTTTGATTTATATGTAAGCTTTTTATACGCCTGCGGGATTAAAAGCATTGAGTTAGAAGAGAAAAACCATATTACTGATGTCGGCAAAATGGCCTATAAAGATTTTTCTGTTAAGTCAAAATACTCTAATCAAGCCCCTCAAAAGGAATGGGAGAAAGGTAAATGACTAAAACCACAAGGGAGAAAGTAAAAGAATACGCTAAGAAGTTACAATTATTATTTCCCCCTCACTTAGCTGAGTGGATAGCAAAGGAACATTATGGAAAACAAAATAAAACTAGATACGCTTAAAGAGTTTGTCAAAAAGTTGGTTGACGAATATCCGTTGGGCGATGAAAATGCTAAAAAGATATATAAATTCTATGTAGATTATCGCAAAAATTTAACTAATATAATATGAAAACCACAAGGGAGAAAAAACTAAAAATACTTTGTCCGCATTGTAGTCATAAATATTCTGCCAAAATGGAAGAACAATTTGAACAGACACTTCATAGTTGTCCCAGTGGGGGAATTTATACCAATGAACTTAGCTATAGAATAGAGATAATTTGCTCTAATTGTAAAAAGGTTGTTTATGTTAAAGAGGGATTTAAAGATTTTGACGAATAAACAAAAATGAAAACAACAAGGGAGAAAACAACAAAAGCTGGTTATTCTGGTAACCTTAAAAAGTTTGCTATTGGTCAGAAAGAAATGGACTGGCATTTGAAAGAATATGGTCATTTACCAACCGAGTGTGGGGCTAAAGACCCGATGTTGGGTTGTCCTTGGGAAAATAAAACCACAAGGGAGGAAGAATTAAGAATGACACTTGGAAACTTTGCCACTTGTCGTGACTCTATTGGAGAGGACGAAGAAGAATTTGATGCCAGAATAGGTATGGCCTTTGGCGGTAGAGATAAATCCAAGAAACAAATTGACGACTTAACAGACAGAGCGGTTTCAGACATCAAACACCTACTAGAGAAGGAGAGGGAGGGGGTGGTAAAGGTTATCAAAAGACACAGGCCAGTATTCATCAAGGACAACATTGTATCGTTAATGTCAGTGGACAACGATATGAGAGTTAGACAGGTTTTGAGGATAGAGATACTTGAAGAGTTGGGAGTGGACTGTACCAAAATGCGTGCTACCCTCAAGAACAGTAAGGAGGAGAAATGAAAACCACAAGGGAGAAAATGATAAAAGTAGAGTTAACTTCATTAGACATGGCCGAATTAAAAGCACTAAGAGAGCTGTGTATTGATGATGATTTGTTGGACCTGCAAGCCTATGACAGCATTTCTAGGGGTAATAAAATATCCGATGCTTGGGAGGCTCTTAAAGTTATAGAACGCATTTTATTAAAGGCAAAAAAATGAAAACCACAAGGGAGAAAATAAACGCATTAAACAATAAAAATAAAAAAATTTATGAAAAACGGTAAAATGGTTATTTGTTTTGATGTTGATGATACATTGATAGTTCCTTGTGTTGCGACGGGGTTAGATATAGATACTCCAAATTATGAGAATATTGCCATTTATCGTTATTTTCAGAAGCAAGGTTGTCATATGATTATTTGGAGTGGTGGTGGTATTGATTGGGCTACTAGATGGGCAGAAAAATTAGGTTTACAACCTGATGAGATTAGAGTCAAAGAAAAGTCTGATGACATAGATATTTGCTTTGATGATTGTATTGTTGACTTAGCAAAGGTTAATATTAGAGTACAACGTATTAATAATTCAATGAGTCGAAAAGAATGGAACAAAAACAAAAACCAATAATTTTTACTTGTGATTGTGGGCATCCAGGATTTATGGAAGTAGATCATTTTAGTGATGATGAGTTTTGGTTCATGTTTGTAGAAGAACCCAGATGTTTAATTGACAGGATTAAGTCGTTTTTTAAAAGCAGAAGATATATATCTGAACTTCTTTTAGATAAACAGGATGTTAAAAAACTGATTAAATATTTAGAATCTAAACTATGATAAAACTGGAAGGAGGGAAATAAAGAGTGAAAAAATGGGTTATAGAGATAGGTAAGAGTTGGTTATCGTTGGATAGAACGGGTTTAATGATGTGGTGGAATTTGGTAAAAAGAAATTATTATTTAATTTGGGGTTCTTACTATTTAAAGTGGGGAACCATAAAAGAGGGAGGGGGAAATGAGTGCAAATAAAACAAGGAAAATAAAACTGACCAGGAATAGTTTTGCCCTTGTTGATTTGAAAGATTTTCCATTATTGTCAAAATATAAATGGCACTGCACTTATTATGGTTATGCCGCTACAAATAGTTGTAATTTTGGTAAAAAGCCAGGTATGACACTTATGCATAGATTAATATTAGGAGCAAAAAAGGGAGAAATATGTGATCATATTAATAGAAATAGATTAGATAATAGAAGAAAAAATCTTAGAATATGTAGTTGGTCGGAGTCTCTCCAAAACAGGACGGTTGGTGGTAAAAAAACAAACAATAAGACTAGTAAATATTATGGAGTATATTGGTCTGATCTTCATGGAAAATGGAGAACAAGAATAATGAAAAACAAAAAAGTGGTTATTGAAGGTGGATTGTTTTCAAATGAAAAAATGGCAGCTAAAAAATATAACAGTATGGCATTATATGTTTATGGTGAATATGCTAGATTAAATTTTCAAAAAGGAGGTCAACATTTCTGCAAATAATTATATGTTAATCCACAAGTTGGGCAAAAAGTATTATATCTGGGATAATTTGAATGCCGAAGAAGCAGTAAAAAATCAAGTTTTGACACCAGATAATGCGACTATTTCATTTAAAAGACTTCAGAATGCCATTAAATGGGCAAATGAGAATGATGAAACAGAGTATGGTTATCAAATTAATAATTTAAGGAAACCAAAAGACGGTTTTATGGAGGATATAAAATTATGTATCACAAAAACACTAAAAACACCTAGAAATGCAGAATTTATGTATGATATTTACATATTAGGTTCATCTTGGCCTAAAGTTGTAATTTATAAATTAGGAAATAAAATTAAAGAATTTACTTTAATTGAAAAAAAATATGAAAGCAGTAATGATAAATCCAGTTAGTGACTTATTAGTTAAAGAAGTAGAAACAGATGGTTTCAGTTGGGGAGCTTTTTTACTAGGAGTTCTTTGGTACGCAATAAAAGGGGTTTGGGGAAAATTTTGGTTATATTCCCTTTTAAGTATATTAGTATCTTGTTTAAGTGCGGGGATGGTGCTTCCTGTAATGTGGCTGATTATGGGTTTTAGATTTAACAAAGAACACTTTGAACACTTATTATCTAAAGGATACAAAGTACAAACCAAAAAATGATAGAACATGTTTCAGTATTTAAAATCAGAATCGATAGTATTGAATCATTTGCTATCGGATTTGAATTGTTTGCTGGTGAAAAAGTCAGCGATACTTATGTCAATATTGTTGCCAAAGGTAATTATGGTAACAATGGGCGACTTTTACTAACACCCAAGCAGTTCGCTGATTTATGTCAACGGCTTATCGCATATGTTTATCTAGGAGATAAATTATTGATTTTATCAGACGAAAAATTGAGTATTCTTTGGAGTTTAAGGTTAAATATTTTTGATAGTGAAGTTCAGCAAATATCTGGTTCTATTTTTAGTAAGTATAAGGATAAGTTAATCAGTTTAGGTTTAGTAAGGAGAAAAAATGTCAGAAAAAAAAGTAAAATTCAAGAGTAACCAATCAATTACTTTAGATCCATCATATCTTGACGGGGCTAAGGACTGGGAAGATTTCGTTAATCTTTGGTTCATGTCCAAAGAAATCGACCAGCGTAACCAATGGCTCAAGGGGGATATTGCAAATAAAGTCGCAATTATACACGGAGATAGTAGTTTGAGAAAGTTTTCCAAAGAGGTTGAAGAATCACATCCAACCGTTGAAAACTACCGCCGAGTTTCTAGGGCGTTTCCTCAATCAAAGAGAAATTGGAAGTTAAGCTGGACACATTATTTTATTGCTTCTTATACCGATTCATTTAAAAAAGGCATAAAAACATTTGATAGCAAAAAAAGATATGAGTGGATTGAAAAGGCCCATGATAATAATTGGACAACAACAAGATTGAAAGAGGAAATCAAAAAGAAAAATGCCTTTGCTGGAAAAAAAGACAGTTCAATTTTTGATTATTACGAGGAATACATCCAAAAAACGAGGAATATCCTTTTGCATGTCGAAAAGGCACGCCTAAACGACGCAGAACGAACGAAATTAATACATATGTTGTTGGATACCTACAACGAATTCATGGTTTATTTAAAAGAATAACAAACCTTGATTTTTAGCTTTGATTTTGTTATAATTAAAATTGAAAATTAAAGAAAATTATGGAAGTAAAAGAATTAAAAAAGTTGTCGCAGAATATCAAGACAGGGAAGATAAGAACTCTTAAGTCAAAAGATAAATTTCAATTCAAATGTACCGCTTGCGGTAAATGCTGTTTTAATATTGATGTAATGGTGGGTATTTATGATTTGGTTAGATTAAGGAATGCTACAAAACTTACCACCCAAGAACTTCTTAAAAAGAGAATGATTACTTTTTATCTTGGGCCTGCTTCAGGAATCCCGATATTAATTATTAATTTTTCGCAAATTGATAAAGGCGTAACCAGATGCCCTTTTTTAGTACCTGCTATTAAT
>Ga0222700_1000065_pt1 | contig 23379 bp, 32 predicted proteins | sample AntAcemetage1454_FD_181013 | JGI IMG/M metagenome (GOLD analysis project Ga0222700, IMG submission 181013) | Saline water microbial communities from Ace Lake, Antarctica - #1454 | ecosystem: Environmental > Aquatic > Non-marine Saline and Alkaline > Saline | place: Antarctica: Ace Lake...
CCCATCTATCATTGCTTCATATCCTAGTTCATAATTGATTTTTGCAATTGTTGTTCCTGCTCCCATATTAAAATCTCTCCTAACATGGCGAACATAAATCAATTTTGCTTTATTTCCCCAAGATGAAACAATTTTTTTATTACCGAAAGACAAACCGAGAGGTATTTGTTCTTTATCTACTTGTATCTTTTCCACAGGTTTCTCATTTATATAAAATAATCCTGTTTCTAGATTAACAGAAACTGTAAATTTAGGTTCTGTTTTAGATTCAAGTACAAATTCTTTAATTTTCTCTCGATCTATATTGCCAAAATGATAAACTAACCGATTTTTATCATCATACTGTTTTAATTCAGTACCATCGATATATTTAGCTATCCATTCATATTTTAATTCATTTCTAGCATCTTCTTCTTGAACGGTTAGTTTACCTATTGGTTTTATAGTCATAGGATTGTATTCCTCCATTGGTGCATTGTATTGCAAGCGACCATTAATTTTAACTTTTACTTTTTTATGGGCAAACTCGTCCATTGACTTACAGGAAAGTCAATTGGTGGCGAGTCTTTTCTTACCAGCCTAACAATATCTGTTTCTTTATTATAGAAAAGATCGATATAACTTTCTGCAAACTCTTTTTTCATAGAATCCAAGAGTTTGGCATTTCCTGTTCGGAGAGCCTTAGCGACTCCCTTCATCAATCTTTTAAAAGTATCATCGTTAGGATGTATTGGTATATATTTTGCCATAATTTTTTCTTTTACTTAAATTTTAATTCTCATCATAGGTAAGCGTGAATGTGAACGTAGCGGTATCTCCAGCTTCTGCGGCAGTTGTTGTTCGCAACTGAGTAACAATAAAGTCAGAGTATCCTACTCCAGTGATGTTTCCATCAAGACTTGAGTTGAACGACACATTTGCTGTACCTGGTGCAGATGTTGGAACATCAGCTGATGCGTAAGAACTATTCCCTGTTACGGGAGTGTGATAAGCGGTTACGGCACCAATGAATTTAACAGATTCTCCTGTTCCCAATGCACCTGACGATTTATAGAATTTACCGTTCTGAATCTTATTGAATGATCCTGTGAAGTGTCCTTTCAACCAAACATCATACGAGTTGTTACCCGCAGTGATTGGATAAGAAGTATAATCCGCAGCCGAAGCAAGCGAGTTACTTGTCTTAAAGTTGAAAAGGTTTCCAGAAACACCCAAGTCAGCTGTTGTTGGAGAACCAATTGCTCCGTATTCGCCCCACCATTGAAATGTTGCAGCCATAGTGTTTTTTCCTTTTGATTAATAATAAAAAACTTCTAATGAAGTTTCTACCACTTATACTTAAAACTTATAACTCGGTTGTAAAAGGACATCCATTTGTGGATGTGTTTATCAATCGTATTTTCTTTATACCATCGATAGTTATTTCTACCAAGTTTTTCCCTTAATTCTTTATTCTTGATAAGAAGTTCTAAAGCATCAAACCATTCCTTTCCTGTGGTGGCTAAGAACCCCGTATATCCTTCCTTTACACTTAAACTATATGGCTTCATCCTTGTTGCTACCACTGGAACACCTAATGCTGCATACTCCTTTATCTTTATATCACTTTTGCACTGGTTAAATCCAGTTTCTATTAAAGGTGCTATTGCAATGTCAAATGCACATTCTTTTAATTTGCTTGGGTAGTATAGTAAATCAATCCCTGATATTTTTTCGAGTTGTCCTTCATGTTTACAGTAGGGACAGATTGATGTAGTAGATGGAACGTTTTGAAAGAGATTTGCTCCCCTTTTAGACTCTCCATGGTACCCCATTAAGCAAAAATGTACGTTAGGATATTTCTGACAGATTTTAGTAATAACTTGTTCTACTAACTGCAAATCTTCGTAATGACTTGCGGCTCCTGCCCATCCTATTCTAATTATACCATCATTCTTTTTCTTATAATAATTATCCCAATGAGTTGCTGTCCATGCAGGCACATCCCAAAGGTGTTTATCTAAATAATTACCCAGAGCATCTACACGTGGATTCCAAAGAGAATATTCATTTCTCATTCTATCGGTAGTTACCTGCATAGCATCACATTTCTGCATTATTTTTAAACAACGAGCATAGTTAGGGCCAAATGGACTCCAAAAATCATAAGAAGGATTGGTGGGAGAAATAGCATTTACATAGTCATCTAATTCATAAATAATCTTTTTACCTAAGGAGTGTGCCTGATCGAAAGTTTCATATGCCTCGATATCAGTCATTCTTTGAACAATGATAATATGAGCCCATTCAACCATTTTCCAATTCCAACCAAAGTTAACAACTACATTAGCTAAATCTTGTCTTTTAATCTCATTAGCGGGAACCATCATGCGGTAGAACCCGCAACCTTTGTTATCTCGAGGAATCCACAAAAGATTCAATCTCTTGGGTACTTGCACCTCACCAGCTTGTGCAATTCCACCCTTCATAATCTCATCTGACATTATTTGAATCCCCTTTCTTTAAAATGAATAATTCTGTGACAAGTAGGACATAATACTTGCCCATTTTCAATCGTATTGTTTTTTCTATTATAGTCTTTATGGTGTACTTCTAATAATTCTGGAACATTATCCCATTTACAAATATCGCACTTATCTCCATAATGTGCTATTACTCTTTGAGTCCAATATTTAGGTGAATTACCACCTCTCCAATTAGGATTTTTCTTTCCTTTTACATTTTTTGGTAATCCAATTCCACTTCCTTTATAATGTTGAAAAATTTTGTTTTTCTTTGCTCTTTTACTTCTTCTTTTCCTTTCAGGTATAGCTTTATCTGTTTTATAATATGCTTTTAAAACTTCTGATTTGGTTTTAATTTTAATTCCAATTCTAATAAGTCTTCTTTTAATAGTTTCAGGTGAACAATTAAAAAATTTAGCACACTCCTTTATATTTTTTGTTTTATATGCTTTTCTCAATTCTTCCGAATTTATTATTATATAAGAATTCCTCATTATTATTTCCCTTTTAGTGCTTTTTCTAAAATTCTAATAGATTTATCCCAGTTTAACTGTTTTACTGTTTCTAGTCCATTTCTAATTAGTTCTTCTCTCATTTTCTTATTTTTCATTAATTTTTCTAAGTCTTTTTCAATTGATTGATTTTGAGTAAAAATTAGTGAGTTTTTGTCATTACAAAACATTCTAGTACCAGACGTTTTTCTAGTAAGAACCGCACAACCACACGCCATTGCTTTAGCTTGCATTTCTGCTGTTCCATCTTCATAACTGGCTTTTATTAATATGTCACATGATGATAGTATCTTTCTAGTTTCTTCTTGTGTTGGATTTACCCAATGCTTGTCGCTTTTTATCGTAAATTTAGTGTTACTCATTGTCCATAGATCAAAATCTCTCAAATTGCTTAATGCTTTATTTATATCTGCAACACCCTTCCACGGCGAGAGGTTTCCATCTACTAAAATTCTTAATCTATCTCCTTTAGGCATACCTAAATCAGGATAAAAAAGTTTATGATTTAATCCTATTGGGATAACGAATGTATCTTTTCGGGATGTTAAATATTTATTTGTAACTAAAAAATTGAGAGGTAATTGATATGAGTTATCAATATACGTTTGCTGTGTTCTATATTCAATGTCGATTCTGTCTTTATCAAGATTGGGGAATTTAGCTTTAAAAAGTTCTCTGGGATAAAATTTCTTAACGTCATCTGTTAAAAAGTAGTACTTTTTTGTTTGAACATCTAAATCGTTTACGTAAAAAGCACATGGAGGTTGATATGCAACAATTGCATCGGCTTTTTCAAAAAATTCCAAACTATCTTGAAGTTTTTGGGGTGTTATTAATAAAGGATATTCAACAGAAACTAATTCATCTAATGAAGTAATCCTAACATCATGTCCCTTGTCAGAAAGGCCGTTTATCAATTCGAATATAACTGTTGCACCGCTTACCCTTAGAGAAGGTAATAAAAAAATTATCTTCATAAAACTAAATCTTTTACTTTTTAATATAAGATAGCGACATGAATATCTGACGAACCACCACTTTCGTTTCTTATCGTCAATCTATCAAGTCCCCTGCCTGCGAGAAATTCTCTTTCTTGGTTGGCTGGGATAAAATAATCAGCATTGTCTGCTTCATGAGTACTTGATGTTGGTGTAAACAAAACATAAACATTTGTTGTGGGTGTTATTTTAACTAACTTTTCAGTACTAGCAACATTATCGAAATCTTGTTCAGCTCCATTGTTATTTGCACAAACTATCTTTTTTGTATACATATTACCGAATACTTGCATTATTTTTTCTCCTTTTTACCTTCCCATTTTTCGGGATGGTTAAATCTAATATGAGATGTTAAACCTGCTTTACTTTTAGTTACTGCCCCACAGTGAGGACAAGTAAAACCTTCTATTTTTTCTTTTGCTACCCTTAAAACTCGTTTTGTTGATTTATCTGGATTTTTATCTAATCCTTTTACGATTGAAAATTCATTAGGACTTTGTTTAACAATAATTTTAGCTAATTTGAGTGGGATTGTAGCCTGGAAATTCTTAAAAATGTAACTTCGACTAAGTTCTCTTTCATCCTTTTCCCCTCCTTGCATTACCTGAGCTGTCTTAAAGACGATAGGTATGCTTTCATTGTTGATTGTTTTGCTTTGGACTATTACTAGATTCTTCATTTTTATCTCCTTACTATTTAAATATAACACTTTACTAAAAAAGGGGCAAGTAATTCAATACTCACCCCTTTTTAATATCTTTTACTAATCTGTTTTTTTAAAAACATTGATTATCCTAAGTTCTTAACAACTGCCTGCCATTGAGGGACACGAACTTCCAAAACAATATTCCAGACCACTGTTTGGGTTTCAGCCAAATCTAATGCTCTGTATGTCGGAAGACGATACATCGGTTCTGTCTGTGCTAAAGCAACTTCATCCATATCTACAATAAACACATCTGTATTAGGAGTATTTGGTGAACTAGCCGCTATCAGGAATGGATCAAGGACAATTTCAATTGGCCCAGCCCATGACATGTAACGTGCTACGTTATAACCAAAAGTCATACCAGCATTCGGATCATTGTAAACAACTTTGTTAGCCCAGAGAGCAGCGAAGTCTCTCAAATCTTTTGCCCCCATAAACATATGGGTGGACATTCCACCATTATCAACAACAGCCTGAATGGCGTTGTCTATGTAAGTTTGGGAAATTGGATTCCCACTTGCGTTAATGGTATTGGAAGCCCCAGCATAATCAGCAATCAATTTATATAACCCGGTAAAGTCATTGGTACTTGTACCATCATGATTACCGTAATAAATCTTTTTCTCAACATCGTGGAGAATTTTACGCATTCCTTTTTCTAGATGAAGATTCATCAAGTCAAAGTAGTCACTTGCAGCCCATTGTGCCAAATCACAGACTTTTACGCTTGTGGCGTAAGTCTTAATTTGAGCAGAATAGCGAGTGATTGTTGCGTCATTCTCGGGAGGAGTACCGCACTCAGCGACAGCAGTATCAGTGCTTCCTAGTGCCGTAACCATGTCCCATTCATGAGTTTTACCATTTGCTTTTACCTTAGCAACCTTGTCAAGGAACGGGGTGTTCCTCTTGGTGATGTCACCAATTTGGGTGTCTAAGTGCTCTCTTTGAGCGAATGCTCCAGAGGTTGTAGTGTAAATAGCACTTTTCATGAGCATGGATGCAGCTTGATCCACGCCTTGAGATACGTTTGCTGACTTTTGAAGTAACGAGGCAGCATCAAGTAGAGCTTTTTGCAATTTTACTTGCGATTTCTTTGTCATACTTTTTGCCTTTCTTTTTAAGTCATTTAATAAATAATAAAAACTAAACCTTTTACTCTACATTTACTATTCTTTTAGCATATTCGGCACGGACTCTTTGGATTCTAGCGAATAAACTGGCATCGTTTACAAATTCTTTCTTAACTGATTCAATTTTTTTGTCTCTTGCCTTTTTCAATTCGTCAACACTCTTATCTTCGGTTTCTTCATCTCCGAGTGTCCGTTTAACTTCCACAGTCTTGCGACTTGATGGTTGAGTTTCAAGCTTTTCAACTTTTTCTTGAAGTTCTTCATAGCCTGAAAGTACTGTTTTAAGACTTTTAGAAAGTTCTTTAACAGTTTTAACCAGTTCTGCCTCTTTGCTCTTTTTAGGTTCTTTCTCTGATTTTACTTTGATAGTTTTCACTTTCTTAGTCACAGAGTGTTCCTTTTTGCCCGACTCCTTGAGATTTTTCTTTTTAGTTTTCGATTTCTTGACTTTTTCTTTAGAGATTTTAGTTTTAACAACTTTTTTCTCTTTTGAATCGGTTTTCGATTTCTTGACTTTAGATACTTTCTTTTTGGATTTCTCATTCTCTGGTGCTGCTGATTTTTCAGCTTTTTTACCTTCGGACTTGGTTTTTTTAGCTTCGTCTTTCTTAGACTTGTCAGCTTCCAGTGAGGGATCTTTTTTAGTCATTTCTAGACTCCTTTCAATTAATAATATTTGTTTTTCGTTTAAAAAGGTAAGTCCTTTCTCAACGAGTTCAAGTAATAAATCGGCTTCCATATTTTGGATACTTCGAACAATTGATCTTGCCAATTCAGTGAATTGCTTTCTTCGTTCATTCCTTCTACTTTTTTCTTTATTTTCTTTTTTTATTTTCTTTATTAATACTCTATCATTTTCTTCATTAATTGATTTTGCAATATTTGAAACCCATGCTTTAGGATAAGCTGGTCGGGATGTAACAGCGATGTGATCTAAGTCAATTTTCTTATAAAGACGAACCCATTTTTCATCTTTTCCTTCACCTTCTTTAACCATCTCATAGTCTTTAACATATCCACCGATTGAAAGGCCAAGTTTCTTATTCTGTTCTGTTAGAGCATACCATAAATCGTTAGCTGTACTCATTTTATTAAGTTTAGCTTTAATAGTAAGATCATTCTTGTCCGTTACTGTTAACTCATTAATATCACCTATCTCGCTTGACCAAGAAGTATCGTGTTCATTATTAAGATTAATAACATGTTGTTTGAGAGATTTAGCCATAGATTCAATAGCAGACGGTGACATTCTATCTCCGTGTAAATCTAAATCCGTCCCCGAAGCAACTCCATCTAAATATCTTTCTTCAACTTCATTACCGTCTTTGTCTTTAATAATCTTAACGCTAGTTTTAAGAATAGGAATAGCGATTTTAAATCTTTGAATTTTTGTGTCTGTCATGATTTTTCCTTAATTATTTTAATAAAAATAAATCTTTATATAGTTTAGGGATATAGATTCTAAAAGGCTTAATATCGAATCTACCCTCTTTACCTGCACACCAATCTTCTAATTTCATAAATGGAGGGATGCTTCTACTATTTTTAGAACACCAAGAGATGTCACTCGCAGTTTTTTCTAAAAAGTAATTTGCATCTTCTTTATTATCTATTTCTGTTACACATCTTTTTCTAAAAGTATACTTTTTGTTACTTTTTGATACTAGAGTAAGTGTTGTGTAATATCCACAATTGTATATTAAATCCATTTATACATTTAAAAAGTCCCTATCTATTCCTTTTAATAAAGGCTTTTCCTGGGACTCTTAACTTAAAACTTAAACTAAGACAAGTATATTAAAGACTATATCTACTTGTCAATGATACTATTTCTTTTCTTTTTTTTCAATATAGTCTGTACTCCGAATGTTTTCAGAACCACAAATAGGACATTGGGGCATTACAGTCTTAATGAAACTAGAACCTACTACTTTAGAAAACTTATGATGGCATTTTTGACACTCATATTTCTTTATCATCATTCTCCTTTAGAATACCATCTTTCTTTCGGTTTGTCTTTTTTTAAAATAACTAGGATATCGTTTGTGTTGTCCTTCTGTCGTTTCGATGTGTTTAATCACTACATCCTCAACATACCCAAATTTATATCCCGAAAGACTTAATTTCATACAAAAAGCCCTATCTCCTCCTGCATGTTTAGGTACAGGGAACTCCCATCCGTTAGAATCTTTTGTCCAAGCATCTCTGTAACCAATCATACATATACCACCTATAAATGGCGTTAATCCTATATTAAACTCTTTAATATGTCCATATCTATTTACTCCACCACGATTATTTATTAATCCCTTAACATAGGGGGAAATGACAAACTTTTTGGATAATACGTTGATACACTTTTTTAACCAACCATCTGTTTCAATTTCAACATCATTATCCAGCTTCAAAATTATGTCTGCTTCATCACCAATCCTATCAATGGCAAAATTGACTCCTCTATTTATGCCAATGTTTATCCCTAAAGGATAGATTTTAAGATTATAAATGTCTTTATGTTTATTGAGATAATTTAATGTTCCATCTGTACTTGCTTGGTCTATAATATAATGATCATAAGGGATGTGTGTTTTATTGTGAAGACTTTCTAGTGTTCTTTTTGTGTAATATAAACGGTTTTTTGTAAGTGAGAATATGGCAATCTTCATTTTTTTATTAATTTTTCTTTAAAATATTTTATCCATTGCTTTCTGGTGAAATTAACCACGGAATTACACTTATTACATAAACTAATTAAATTAGATTTTTTACAATTTTTCTTATCATAGTCTATATGATGAATTGATAATTTTCTATTATATTGGTTTAATTCATCTTTTTGTAATTTACCACAAAGCTGACAAGTATAATTATCTCTTTTTCTAATTTGTTCTTTTAGGTTTTCATTAAATTCATATGAATAAGGTAATCGTGCAATTCCGCCTTTCCAATTAGAATTACCTGAACCTCTCATTTTTTGAGAATGTTTAGGTCTTTTTCTTCCTAATAATCTTTTAGAATGTCCTGGACTTTTATTACCGATGCGTGATTTTGCATAACATGTTGTACTACAAAATATTCCCTTAAATCCCTTTACTTCTAGATAACAAGGTGCAAAACTGAACTCCTTCCCACAATATTGACAAATTCTTTTAATTTTTGGTTTAACATTTTTATTACCTAATATTTTAGCTCTTTTTATACGGATAGGATCTTTACCAGAACATTGACGACTACAAAATTGTCTATGATAGTTTTTCCATGCTACAAACTTTTTTCCACAAGTTTGGCATATAACTACTTCTTTAGCTGGAGTTAATTCAATATTCATACTTTATAATTATATTATACTTTATAATTATAAAGTATTCAACTTCCTTTATAAACATCCTTTGCTAAATTTTGTATATGAGTTCTAAATTGTTTCGTACTTGGTGAAAAATCTCCTCCCATTGGATTTTGTTGTCCTATGTTCGAATCTCCCCAATGATATTCAGTAATCACTTCTGGGACATGGACAATCCTTTTTCCTGCCTTACCAAATCTAACCATTAATAGCCAGTCACCTTTTCTTTCCCAAAAAATATCCCAAAAGCCAATGTCATTGATGGATTGGATAGTGTGCATAATATCCGATGTATCGATGTAATTACCATTATTAATTTGCGTTAAATTATAAGGAAGGCTTTGTTTTCCCATAAATCTCTTTTCATTAGGATTATTACTTTTATAAACTCTATCACCATAGACGACATCTACTTGATGTTTAATAATTGCTTTATAAAGTACTTCTAAATGATTAGGGAGATAAGTATTATCATCGTCTAAATAACAAATATAATCACCTCTGGCTATTATTATTCCTATATTCTTTGGTCTAACCATGTAACCAGTGTTGTAAGGTAATCTCATAGCAATTAATCTATCTTCACCATCTGGGAGTTTGATATTGGGAGGTTTATCACTATGGTCGTCAACTACGACAATTTCAAAATCTTTAAATGTTTGAGCCAATACGCTGTCAATGGCTCTTTGAAGTAGTTTTTCTCTGTTATAGGTAGAAATGATTACTGAAATTTTGGGTTTCATATAAATTTGAACTTTGTATCTTTTGGTAGTTTCATAATGTTTTCCATAGTCTCAATAAGTCCATTACCTTGAGTATCCTGTATGTGGCCATGCCCTCGCAAAATATTCAGGGGAGGCGGGCTATCTTTAATATTCCAATTATATTTAATTCCATCTCTCGGATCGTCAGGATGAAGCATTATTTTATATTTAAGTTTCTTTAATTTTTCATACATGACATCAGAAAGTTGCCAATATGGGGCACGATAAATAGGAGCAAAATGGTATGTCTGATGTAATCTAGCCCTATTTTGAAGAAACTTTAGACTAACATCCTCATTGTGTTTATGAGAATAACCATGCATACATAATTGAATCCATGATAATCCACCTATGTATTCTATAAATTCATTTGAACATTGACTAGGAACAGTGAATAAGTTTACTTTGAAATAAGGAAACTCATTTTTTAACATCCACAGCCAATCTAGTCTATTGTTAGTTTCACTAAAATCGTCAAAGTCTAATGTACAAGTTTTCATTTTGGTTTTCTCACCATTGCTGATGTTAATAAATCATTAACCGAAACTGTCTTTCCATACTCAAATCCAACTTCTTCTAATAGTTTTTTCATAGCTGTATGAGATATTCTCCAATAATCATCATATCCTCCTGTTGCGTGATAAGGATGAACAAAAGGACAATCGATAATCAAAAATCCTCCAGTTTTTAATAATCGATAACACTCTTTAATTGCTGATCTAAAATCAAATATATGTTCCAATGTTTGACTGAAAATAATCAAATCCCATTTCTTCCCTGGTAGTTTAGTATCACAAATATCGGCAACAATATCAGGATTAACTCTTTTAAGTATGTCTAATGTTTTATAATCATTCCCGATACCAAAATATTTATAATTCCCTCCTGGTTTAGGATCACCATCAATTCCAATCTCCATTACTTTCCATTTTTTATTATAAGGTTTTAATATTCGACTATAATGCTCCATTATCTTAAAAATAGTCTTTCTTATTTCACTTGCCATATTATATTGATTTAAAACCATCTTCTTGCTTTGGGACTATATCAGGAGTAGGAGTTCTCTCTCCAGTCCATTCAAGAATACTTCTAACCGCATCTTTTCTTCTTCCAGCGTGTCCACCAGAAGCACTAAGTCCTCTATGTTTACTACTAAGAGGTATTGGCCCATTTTCGTTATTGTAAGGAATTACATAGTTTTTTGCTTTATCCAAGTATTTATTGCTTAAGCTAAGAATAATGTCGTCTTCAGTCATTGGCATGTCTGGATTAAGTTTCTTTAACTGGAATGAATTTGCCAATTTATTTCTGTGACAGAAATGAATCATTCCCATGACAAGATCTACCTCTTTCTCTTTATTGGTAAACCAATTACTACCATCTAAAGAATAAAGTCCATCTTTGGGAATATTTCTACCATAATAACCAAGAATTGATTCAGGATATTTTTTATGATAAACAAGAAAATTCTCAATGGTTCCTGGTTTCATTACCACATCATCATCAATAAATAACCAATGATCTATTTGGTATTTAGCTAATGCTACAGCATGACGCATAATACAACGGAAGTTTTCTTGAGAATTGATATTTATACAACCAGAGAAATTAACAGTCGTTTCGGGATTATTATTCCATATATATACAGCTTCGGGTTTGTGGGTTTGGTGTAGTGCTGAATCAACAACTCTTGGAGTTGTGTCAGGCCTCATGTAGTTTAAAATAAATACTCCTACCTTTTCCATTTACTTATCCTTTCTATAACTTTTAACATCTCCTAATTGATGTAGTTCTATTTTATCATAAGAACCAGAATCAAATCTCCCTCCTTTAAAACTGTAACCTCCTTTTTTTCCAATAGTCTTATGTAATAAAACGTTTGTGTGTATTCCAGCGTATCCAGCTTTTTGAGCACAAACTTCCAGAACATGATCTCCAGCGAATGCTAATCCATATAATTTACTTATTGATGTACGAAATTCTTGGTACGAACTTCTATCTCTCCATAGTTTATTGAAGTCAATTTTTCTGATTAAGTCAAAATAAGGCCTAATAAGAGGCTTAATCTTTTTAGCACTTTCTTTCCAAAATCCTTGTTCCCATCGGTGAGAAAAACCGTAAGATACACTATCGCCCCTTTTTTCTGCTTTTTCAAGAGATTGAATGTTTTCTCCGTTATGTCTAAAAGATGTTTGAATCATTCCTGCTTTTGGGTCATCTTTGAATTGTTCAAATAATGTCTTTATGTTGGCAATATAGTTTTTACTGAAAATTAAATCATCATCACACATAATGGCATATTCGTATCTAGGAAAAAAAAGGTCTAGTTGTAATTCTTTATGGATTGATGTCCCCGTATTAAACGGTTTTACTAAGATTTCTTTATTGGGAAGATCGATTTCTTTAAGAAACTTCAAATTCGCTTCGACTGATTCATCCGTTGCATATCTTATCCCTGTATATTGATTAACAGTTCCGTCTTGAATGAAATGAAAATCGACTCCATCTAAATCTGTATTAGAGAGGAGTGAATCCAGACACTTTTTTAGGTAACTTGTTCGGTTTAGTGTACGAATCCCGATACACAAGTTGTTTGGTTTTTGTATCATATTTTTCAATCCAATTAACTTTAATATTATTATCCATACAACCAGCAGTTATTCCCATCAATCCACGAGTCATTCTCGTACCTCTATATCCTGTGAATGAAGGCGTTGTTGGTCGCATGTCATGGTCTATTTTATTAGTTACCCCAAAATGCTCTTTTCCTTCTATGTTTTTGAAATTACAACCAATGATATTAATTGTTTTAGCACCCATCATGACTGCCACATAAGAACATGGGTGTAAACAAGTTCCATGTCCCCCGTAGTCCATTCTTTCGCCCTTTACAGCATCACTAACCATTGCTCGCATAGCATTTGGACCAGAATCATTAAAGATAGAACCAGAGTTTCCATGAGGAGGATATGGTTTTAGATCAAGATAATATGAATTATCTCTAGCTTTACCTATTGCTTCATCGGCCACCTTTTTAGATCGATTATAAAATGGATAACCAAATATGTTTGTTTTATTAACAATCTCAGGATATTTTTCTTTTAAAAATACAAACCTGTCTCTTTCATTGAAGTAATGATAAGTCGCATTGGGAAATTTTATGTAAGCAAGATGGAGAGTAATGCCTATCTTGTCATTAAAAAAATCATATGGATAGTTTTCTAATGATGGATCAGATCCAGCAATCCATATTTCTTTTCCTTTATGTTTATTATGTAATTCAGTTATTGGTTTCATATCTTTCTGATTATAAAAAAACCATTTTCACTAGTAATTGTGATTTTTTCATATTTGCCCTTATATTTCGATAAAAAATCATTTACCGCAGGGAATACTCCTTTATGTTCAGGTCTGTAATCATGCCCTGCGACATAACCACCTTGAGCAATCTATGACATTATCCCTATTAGGATGAGTTCCATGTTTTTTAAATAATTCTTCCGCATTAGCAAATCCATGCTTTTCGAGTATTACATATAATGCCAATCCCGCATGACCATTACTTAAAACAAATTTTTCATTGGGAAGTTTAGATAAAAAGATTCTACTAATTGTTCCCAAAGAAGTAAGACAGCTTCCAATATGACTTAAACCGAGTTTATAAGATATTTCGAGAACCCTTTTTTTATACACTTTCTACCATCTCCTTAATTGATTCTTCTAGTGTTTTGGTTTGTTTCCATCCTAATGCTCTTAATTTACTGTTATCAGCCATCCAAAAACTAGAATCATAATCTCTCATACTTTTAACCAACCTAATGTGTGCCTTTTTTCCTGTTGTTTTTTCAACTATTTTTAAAACTTCTTGATTTGTATATTGTTTACCACATCCCAAATGAAAGATTTCTCCGTTAATTTTTTCTATATTATTAAGAATTATTATTACGCCATTACATAAATCCACTACATTTATGAAATCGTGTACTGGTTCGGGGACAAATGGTATTTCATTACCATGTAAACAACTTTTAATTAATGTCGGTATTAAATGAAAGTCTTGTTCGCCAACTCCCATTATAGAAAAAGGCCTTACGGTTACTGCGTTAAAGAATTTTGAAAAATGTCTTGTGATTTGAGTGCCACACGCCTTAGTTGATCCATAGATTGTTTCAGGTCTTGCCACCATTTCTTCATGCATTGGTTCCTTTTTCGTTCCAAGTTCATAAGATGAACTGAAGTTAATGAAATTTTTTACTCCAGCATTTTTTGATGCTTCCAGTAAATTAAATGTATAAACTACATTTACATTAAAAACATTTCTATCTCCTTTCTGAAAATTATAGTTACCATAAGCAGCGGTGTGAATAACCGTATCTACTGAAGATAAATAATCAGTTAATGCGGTTACATTACATAGAAGTTTTCTTGGAATGGGTTTGACTTGTAATAATTTTGATAGATTTGAAGCTACAAAACCATGTGATCCACTTATTACTATTGTTTTTTGCTCTCTATTTTTGACCATACTTTTTCATTTATATAGTAAGTAATAATTTTAATAACTGTATAAGTTCCAGTTATCAGTGTAACCGTTTTCCATGTTCCTGTGAAATAGTAGACAATTAGTCCGCCCAATCCCATGCCTAGAACGATTTCATAAGTCCATGCTTTTACTTTACTGTTTGGTTTTTTAAGCCAAAGCCAAAATCTCTCATGTAAATAAAACACCAATAAAAAAGTTGTATGATGTGCTAGTGAACTTTTTATTGTGAGTTGTAATTTACCAGTGAAGGAATAAAATACTGTGGCATAAATAAATACCCCCATTACTCTCCAAATAAAACTTTTTAACATTGATAATTTATGAGTTACCACGAATTTTCTCCTTTATTTTAGTTGAGCTTTGTAATGGGAAATAAGGCATAACAATCATTCTACCTCCATATAACTCTACCCAATTTTTACTATTTTTTAAGATTTTTTCGTTATGACTACTGCTTTCAAAAAGAATATTCGGTCTAATTGATTCAATATTTTCTACTGGCGAATATTTTTTTTGAGCAACAACCGCATCAACACTTTTAAGCTCAGACACCAACTCTATCCTTTCTTTAAAGGAAATTATGGGTTTAGGCTTTTTCTCCATACAAGATTTATCTGTCAACACGCCTACAATCAACTTATCACAAAGAGCTTTACAATTTTTTAAATGCTGGATATGGCCAAAATGAAGAATGTCACCGACAACATAGGCGTATCCAATAATCAAATTAATACCTCCATTTTATCAACTGTCTTTTGCCAAGTAAATCCTTTTGCTCTTTTTCTCGCTTTATTAGATAATTTTAACATAAGGGTATAATCATTAAAAAGTTCTAGTGTTTTTTGCACTGCTTCTATGTGCCACATGTAATCATCCACATTACCATCAATAATGTATCCAGTATCTCCTACTATGTTTTTGATATTTCCATTATCGTTAGTAATTACTACACAACCTGAAGCCATCGCTTCTAAAATAGATAAACAAAAAGTTTCTTGAATATGATTACCAATGGGATACATAAATATTTCAGTATTATTAAGTTGATGCATTATCTTTTTTTTGCCAGTTTGTCCATGATATAAAATTTTGTTGCGAATTAAATCATCGTAAAGTTTTCTATATTGTGTATCTTCCCAACCCCATAGTTTTCCTCCACCATAGACATGAATATCAGCATCTTTTACCTTTGGTTTTAATCTTTTGGCATATTCTATCAATGCCTTCATTCCACCTTTAAATGGATGCCCCATATAAGTAATACTTTTGTGCCATTTTTTAATATCAGGTTGAAAAAACTTTTTACTTACACCAGGTTCAATTACTACCATTTTTTCTACTAAATCTTTAGGTAATTCAGAAGCATATCTATCTCTCTGCCAATTGCTTAGTACAATTAATTTATTGATATCTGGATATTTAATTACATCATCAATAGCAATTCTTGTTGACCAATTGAAAATCTTTTTAGCATTATATTCTTTTGGCAAACTTTCGAATCCAATTAACACATCTTCATTTGATGGTTTGTAATCATAATATTGATAGTACTTAACTCCATCGTAAATATCGGGAAAATTACATTTAATATAAACAGTAACATCATGATTTCTTTTGGCTAGTTCTTTGGCAACATTAATGATAATTGTTTGTGTCCCACCCACACCACCATTTTTCATAGTATTTGGATTGTATGATAGTTTTTCGTTATTATCGTAGATTGATATTTTTGACATTATATTTCCTCAATTAATTTCCAAAATTGTTTTTGACTATTTACTTTCTCTTTTATTTCATCGTAGTTTTTCCAATCCCACTTATAACTCATGACACCAACTCTTTCATTGACTATCAATTTACAACCACATAAATACGCTTCTAATACTGTTCTCCCGCATGCTTCTTCAGATGATGTTAAATGAATAAAAGATTCATATCTGTTATATACCTCAGGCAATTTATTGTGTTCTATAAAACCCAAGAATGTAACATTTTTCATACTAATTAACTCTTTTGCTTTATCTTCATCCCATCCTGCAATAAATAGTTTCTTTTCTTTATGCTTCTTCAGGTAATCAATTACATTGTTTATTCCTTTGAATGGGGATAAGTTTCCACACATAAAAATACTATCTTTGATTCTGTCTTTGTTAGTTATCTTAAATAAATCGGTGTTTATTGGCGAAGGAACAATTTTTGCATTAGGTATTTTGTATTTCACTATCTTTGATACTTCTTGTAAATGTAGCGGAGAAAGAAATATGTTTAATTTTGCAGAGAGAAATAATTTGGGGAAATTCACAATACTTTTAGCAGTATTATGATCGTGATCATATTTAACATACGGAACATTTTCAATAATCCATTTTCTATGAGAATTGTGAAATTTTAATATATTATTTACAATAACTAAGTCGGCTTTTTCTAATTCATCGGTATTAAAATCATCAGGTGTCATATATTCAACTTTATGCCCTATTTTTCTGCCATGAATCACCATCAGATTGTTAGTTTCTTGAGCACCACCTGGACGATTTTTAGTTGTAAAATCTGCTATCCATATTATATTCATCGTGAGTAAATTTGTTTAATAGTAAAATCCCTTTTGTTTATATGTCCTGGTTGTCTACTTATAGCAACATCTCCTTCTGGTAAGTTAACATACCCGCCATCTTGAATCTTGGGTACTACGTAGTTTTTAAATCCATTGAAATTATTGGACATGCTTAGGAAAATATCATCTTCAATTCTATCAATGTTCGGTGTTTGAATTAGAAGTTTGAAACTTTCAATCACTTTCTTTTTCTGACAAAAGTGTATTCTCCCCAAGACAATATCTACCAGTTGTGGCTTATTAATATCTTCGGTAAATATTTTTTTACCAGTTAGATAAGGTGTATTTTTATCTTCACGATTCAGTTTTATCCCAAAATATCCAATGATTGCATCTGGTAGTTTTTTTGCCCAATTAGATAAATTTTTAATTGTTTCCCTTTCGAGCATTAAATCATCATCAAAAAACAGACAATGACTGCTTTGAGATAAAAGGGCAATGGATTGTCTAGCCATACATCCATAATTCTTACCCATATTAATAACATCTATATTATCCATATCTAAATTTATGTCTGGATTGTTATTGATGATAATCAATTTAGTTTTTACACTGCTATTTTTAATAGAATCTATAATATTATCTAAGTTTTTTATCCGCTTATAGCTTAGTAGTACTGTTGTTATTTTCATAGTTTCATTATCTTAGCTATTTTTTTAGCTTGATTTTTTCTATTAAAATTCTTTTTAATCCAACGAGAAGCCATTTGTCCTTTTTTTATTCCTTCTTTGCGGTTTTCATAAACATATCTCATTAGTTTTTTTAAATGATTTAAGTCTGGTTCAGCCCATTTCCCGACATTTTCATATATTTTTGAAAAACGGATATAGTATGGTTTAGACGACACCATCTTTTTAACTTTCAATGGATAGTTATATTTCTTATTGCACATATCAGCTAGTCCGCCATAATTAGTTAATATGACGGGTAATCCTACGGCCATACATTCCATGGCACCTAATCCCCATCCCTCTCCACGAGACGGGAAAAGTCCACAATCGGAAGAAAGAAGTAATTCTTTTAGTTTTAATAAAGGTATCCGTCCAACTATTCTTTTAATTCTCGTATCATGAGTCGGTAACTTATAGTCCTGAATAACTGCCGATGAATCCTTTAAAATTAATCTAACATCTGTTTCTTCATTAAATTCTTCTAAAAATGCCTTTATCATTAAATCTGTACCTTTTCTCATTGAATGAGATCCGTGAGATATAAAAATAAAATCTTTATGTTGTATTTTATCTCCGATAAAAAAAGTGGGATCTATACATAAATAAACACGTTCTATTGGTTGGGTTACTCCACTTTTTGCAAAAGAACGGACATTATGTTTGCAAGGGACAATTACACCATCAAAATAATTAATCATTTTTACTATGTCTGGAACAATTTTTTCTGTTTCAAACATCGTATAAACAAATGTTTTACCTATCTTATGGTATTGTTTCATAAATATAGGATTGATAGAGAGAATTGTTTTATCGGCTAAAGTTTTTTTATCATAACGTTTTATATTATTACTACCATTATAAAAAATTTTTTTTATTTTATATCCTAAATCGGTAAGTCCTAAAACTAATTGATTTATAGCAATTGAATACCCATGAATACCTGCAAATGTAATAATATTTAAATCTGGTTTTTTAATCATCTGCAGGATTCCCTCTTGTTTCTAATAGTTTTTTAATTTCGGGTGGGTGTGTTCCTTTAAATTTGATTGCTGTCCCCCCTTGGTTAGTCCATTGAGTTTCCTGTCCCTTTTCCCAATTACTCCAAGTATCTTTAACAGTTAAATTTGTATCACGTTTACGATAGAAATCGAGCTTAGCTTTTATTCTCTTTTCTGGTTTCATTGCTCCATAGTGGTAAAAATGGATATCCTTGAGTGTTAATTCTTTGCCAAGTTTTGTTGACAATTCTCCTGTCTGATTTCTAACGGGGCCATCGTGTTCTTTCCATCGTAGTGTTTTATCATCATATTTAAAAAATCTAAATAATCTTACATCCCAAGCACTTCCTACTGCAATTAAGTCTGGTTGTTTCCAGAAATGATAAGGATTAAACCATATAACAGAAACGTCAGGATTAATTTCAATAAAATTTGCTAATTTATCAAGATCTTCTTTTTTCCACACCTCATCTGCATCAACAACTAAAACATAATCTACGTTTTCACCTAGTAATTCTAATGCACTATTTCTAAGTTCTGATTTATTATTTGCCCATCCGTGTTTTTTATATACAATTTTCTTTTCATTATCATCTTTCATCGCTTTTACTATTTCTTTACTAGTAGAATCTTTACTTAGCCCTTTTTCGTTTGCTTGAGATTTATTTAGATCGACACATCCTTCTACTACTGCGATTTTAGTAATAATTGGATGATTTGCCATCGAATGTAAACTCGATCCAATATAATCTTTTTCGTTTAAAGCAATCGTAACAACACCGATTCTGGGTTTAAAAACTTCTTTCATTCTTTTTACCATAACGGGAAAATCAAACTTTTTAGTTCCCTTAGTGGTTTTATTTTCTTTTAATGCCTGTTTTAACTTTGCCCTTAAGTCTTCTGGGTTATTATATTTAGCGAAATATACATTACGGTTTTCAGGTTCAGTAAATGCAGTAATCTCTTTAAATGTAGGATAGTTATAACAAACAGTGGGAACACCACAAGACAATGCTTCTGTTAACCACATACCAAATCCTTCGAAAATAGCACCATTAATTGTTGCTCTACTTTTTTTGATAATTCTAAACTTTTCTTCATCGCTAACTGATTTATGTATTACTACACGATTAACCATATTTTTATCTCTTAACATTTGTGGGAAATTAATACCATCAATGCTCGTAATAATATGCAAATTACAATCAGTATCTTTGATTGCATCAAGAACATGATCTAGTTTTTTATGATTATCAAGACGACTTATAAACGTAATCCAATTTTCCTTTTCTTGTTTACCAGATTTATCTCTTTCAACACTATTAACACATGGATATATTTCGAATACTTGATTTTTTCTTTTATTAAGCCATTTATAAATATAAGAACTAGTTGTATTACATAAACTAATAATATTAATATTGTTTTTACGCATTAATGGAATTATTTTGTCCCAAAAAGGATAACTCGCTCTTCCTCTATATTTAGCCATCATAGGGAACGGATCAAATATTTCGACAAATACAGGTTTGTTATATTTCACACCTAGTTCACAAGCACGTAAACTGCCGATTACAGGAGAACCAATGTAGATACTGCCTTTGACATCAATGTTTTTTAAATCAGTTACTACTTCTACTTCAGGTTGCGGATAATCCTTAAATTCATCTATAAATAAAGGCTTTCTGTTGGTATATATGACTACATCATGTCCTGCCGTTTTTAGTGCAGTGGCTAGCCACCAACTATAGTAACGCCCCCCCGTGAAACATGATGTGTCTTCAGTTAAAAAAATGATTTTATTTTCTGTGTTTAATGAAATATCTGTTGGAGATAACTTAATCGGTTTAGATGGTTCTTTTAACGATTTATATGCATCTATCATCATTGAATATTCGTGGTGTGTTTTTTTGTTAATTTTTGTAACTCTTACAAATCCGATATCTGATAGCAACATGTCGATTGTTTTAAAATCATATCCATATTTAAAATAATTTACCTCACAGTCATTAGAACCATAAACTTCTTTTAAAACTTTTTCATTAGCAATAGTACCTAAAAAAGCCTTAAATACTTCTTTTAAATCTGGGATATAAAGTTCAAGTTTTCCTCCAGGTTTAAGACATCTTAGCCATTCTTTTAGTGCTACAGTAGCATCATTTTTGGTAAAACAAGGTAATAAATAACAACTACAGATAGTTGATAACTGATTAGATTGAAAGGGTAATAACCTTGCATCTTTTTGATATGTATCTTTTGAAATTTTTCTAATATCAAGTTGAGGCCAATCTGGATGAATGGGGTGGTTTCCTCCGCCAATTTCGATTCTGTCTGTATTAATGTTCATAAATTAATTATATTATAAAATTTTTTCTTACTAATTTCTTCATCAAAATCTTTACTTCTTTTAACTGCCAAATCGGACATATTTCTTAACTTGTTTTGATTTTCAATAAGTTCTGTCGTTTTATTTTCTAATTCTTCAACACTTTTAATTAAGTATCCATTTAGTCCATCTTGTATGATTTCTGGTTGTCCTCCCGTAGATAATGTTACGGGGACACAACCACTACTCATTGATTCAACCGTCGTCATCCCAAAATGTTCTTGAGCGCCGACTTGATTAGGCATTGTTATTCCTGTTAAATGCCAATATATTTTGGCTTCACTATATAACTTTTTTAAATTATCAAAAGGAATCGATAGAAAAAACTTAACAGGATAACCTTTAGATGATGCCACTAATTCATTATAGTATTCTGGATCTTCTACCTGTCCAATAATGTAAAATTGCCAATCTTTAAGTCCATTATCAACCATATCTTTAAATGCCATTATCATTTGCTTATGTCCCTTATCAGCTTCAGGCCTAGGTTTGGCTATTCTACTCACATGAATAATTGTATTTGTTTTTTTGCCAGCGTTAAATTCTTTCGTCATGATAGGTGGATATATAACTTTAACCCTATTTTCTGGTACGACCCATCTCGTTATAATATTTTTCTTTGTATATTGAGAATTTGCTAACAATGTATAGTCGTATGTTGGGAAAAAGAATTGTGGAAAAAAAACAACAGCAAACTTTTTTTTAGCATCGGTTTCGACTATCCGCCAATGAGAAATGTTTAAAAAGAGATCATAGTTATTGAAAGCCTTTTCTGGTTTAAAATTATCGAAATTTAATCCTTTTGTATCGAGATTAAGAAAATATTTCATCCACTCTTGTCCTTTAGGCAATCCAGGTAGAAAAACATCTATATCATAGTAGGGTTTTAAAAATTCAATAAATTTAAACGAATGAACCGTGCCTCCTCCTAATTGGTTAAAGTGATCTGTGAGTACTCCACATTTTTTCATAGTTATACCCAATTAACCTTTCCTGCAACATTGGGATCTTTCCTTACATTTGCTTCGTCTTGAGGAGTTGGTGCTGATGAACCTCCACTATCCATTTGATCAACCAACTTTCTGATGTCAGTACCTCTTTTAGTAGGAGCAACTACTCTACGAGGTTCTTGAGTATTTTTAATCATTTTTTCTACTTGAGGAGGGACTTTTCCTGTCTGAGATGGCCTTGTTGTTGTGGATACTGTGGATGGAAGATTTTGATTAGGATTTCGTTGAAAACCACAATTCGGACAACTCCAACCACTAGGACTAAAGAATAGACTCCCGTCACATTCGGGACAAAATTGATCGGGGTATAAAACTCTTTGAACCAATCCAAATATCTGTTTTTTTAACTCTCCTGGACTATCTTTCCAGTCATCAACAGTTTTATCAATCCTCTGTTTTAGAGTTAATTGTTTTACCGGCTTTTCTGGTGTTTGTTTTTTCTTACCGGCTTTCCCGGTACTTTTTTCTTTTTCTGCCATACTTTTCCTTTTCCTATAACTTTCAAGACTTTTTCAAAGAAATCGTCTTTCATTTATTATATATCAATTAATTGGTAAATGAGCGTTGGGATCATCTTTAGCCGCAACCATTCTTTTAAAGAAGTCATCATAGGATTCAACTTTGTGAATTCTTTTAATTTCTTTCTTTTCGGCTTTCGTTGTAGGTGGTTTTTTAATATGTACCACCGTACCAGTCCATTGACTTGGATCACTATTCACATTACCAGGAATAATGCTCCCTTTAAATTTAGGCGAGTTTTGTTCAATATCAACCTCGTTGGCGATACAAAAAAACTTACCGTTTATAAATATTTGGACTGGTGTTTTGATTGATAAATCTATTTTATCCCTCCAATTTAATAATTATTTCTAGGTTTTTGTGGACGAGCTTCACTTACAATGATTTTTCTATCTTCGAGTTCTGTTTCATTGAGATTTTCGATAGCTTTTTGAGCTTCTTCGTCAGTACTCATTTCTACAAATCCAAAACCTTTGGATCTGCCAGATTCACGATCAGTAATTACTTTAGTACTCAATACTTTACCAAATTGAGCAAATAATTCTGATAGCTGATTATCATCGATATTGTAACTGAGATTACCGACATAAAGTTTATTTGACATTTTTTATAATTTCACCTCCTTATTATTATTTTAACTTTTTAACTTGATAAATTAAAGACATTGACATATCATCT
>Ga0222700_1000067_pt1 | contig 23007 bp, 50 predicted proteins | sample AntAcemetage1454_FD_181013 | JGI IMG/M metagenome (GOLD analysis project Ga0222700, IMG submission 181013) | Saline water microbial communities from Ace Lake, Antarctica - #1454 | ecosystem: Environmental > Aquatic > Non-marine Saline and Alkaline > Saline | place: Antarctica: Ace Lake...
GATAATATCCCGTATGTGAGTAATACCGAAACAGACTTTGCAGACGGCACGGATTCCAATTACACAAGATTAACCGATACAGGTGGGAGTGGAATCACCCTATATAATGGCAATGATTATCAATCGACTTTAGAGCAAACGAAAGGAGGATTTTTACCGAGTGCTGGCGGCGGCGCGACTAATACATACATCACCGATTATTATTATCAAAGCGGCGGGTGGCGAGTGGCGGGACTGGGCGGGAATGCGAATGGTGGTTCTCAGGCCGGGTTCTTCTCTTGGTATCTGGATACTACGTCGGGTGTTCGTAGTTCAAGTATCTCGGGCCGGGTTGCTTATTAATGCAAGAATTTTAACACTTTAGCGGGTTATTGTGTCTCCACAGCAGGTAGCGAGTAGCGAAACTAGGCAGGAATGCGAATAATGGTTCTCAAGCCAGGTTCTTCTATTGGAATCTGAATAATACTTCAGGTAATCGTAATTCAAATATCTCAGGCCAGGTAAGCTTATTTTAAAGATGAAGACAAATTTATACGACATAATAATCCTTGCCTCTTGGCAAAACACAAAGCAAACCTCATTACAGGTTGGTAGGTTAATTCTCGAAGACTTGGAGGCGAAATAAGCAGATTATGAAAAGATACGGAAATCTCTATCCACAAGTGTACGATATGGTTAATATCCGTGTGGCCCACGAGAATGCAAGAAGAGGGAAATCTCATTATCGAGAAGTGAAGCAAGTTGACGCTAATCCTGAAAGATACTTTAAGCGAATTCATTATATGTTGAAAAATAAAGCATTCCACAATTCAAGATACAAAGTCTTTAATCATTTTGATGGTGGGAAAATGCGTGAGATATACAAGCTGCCTTATTTCCCAGACAGGATAATTCACCACTGTATAATGCAAGTAGTTGAACCCATCTGGATCAAGACTTTAATCCCGAATACGTTTGCTTGCATTGCAGGCAGGGGTATTCATAATGGTGTTCAAAAATTAAAAGAAGCACTTAGAGACAAAGATGAAACCAAATACTGTTTAAAGTGTGATGTTAAGAAGTTCTATCCATCAGTAGACCATACTGTTTTGAAATCCATAATTAGAAGGAAAATAAAAGATCCTGACATGCTATGGCTGTTAGATGAAATCATAGATTCAGCGCCTGGTATTCCAATAGGAAATTATCTAAGTCAGCATTTTGGTAATCTATATTTGTCAGGCATTGATCATGAGATGAAAGAAGAATTTAAATGTAAATATTATTTTAGGTATTGCGATGATATTGTGATTCTCCATCATGATAAAAAATATCTTCATGCTGCGAAAGATAAGCTTATCCTGTATTTAAAAGAGTTGAAATTAATATTAAAAGAGAATTGGCAGGTATTTCCAGTTGATAGCAGAAGTATTGATTTTCTTGGGTACAAATTTTATCATGGGTACACTTTGCTTAGGAAAAGCACGGCAACTAAGTTTAAAAGGAGAATGAGTAGGGTCAAAAGACATCATATGGATATGAATCCAATCTCTGCAATCAGCACCGTTATGAGCTATTATGGTTGGTTGAAACATGCTAATTGCCTTAACCTAACACGGACATATATTGATTATGATATTCGCAATATTATCAGAACAATTTGTTTCCAAAATAAGATTCATAACCCATTACCATCAAGAATGATATAGGAGGATTTTTACAATGAAAAAACTAATCACAATCACAGCAATACTATTTCTTCTCAGCCCGGCAGTAGCGTTCTGCCAAACAGCGGAGTCAAAAACATCACCACCAACCATACAGAAGATTGCACCAAATGTATATTACTATAATTACAATATCACAGAAGTGCAAAAAGAGCCTGAAGGCGGCGGAGAAGCGGAGACGTTCTATCAGTACAACTATGTCAGAATCCAAGGCAAGCCGACAAAGCGTAAAGTCCTGGATGCTATTGAGGCGGCAGAGTCCAGCACAGTCACCGCAGAGGTCGAGGCAGTAGCCACAGAACGATCCACGGCTAAGACACAGCTTGCTGATATAGCTGCGTTGTCGTATGCACAGGTCGATAATTATGTTGATAACACGTTTGGCAATCTTCCAGCGGCACAGAAAAATGCATTGAAGAAGCTTTACAAGACGGTGCTGGCAATGCTGAAGCAGATGGATTTGAGTGAGTGAACAATTAAACAGGAGGAATGAAAAATGAAGAAATATCTAATCGCGTCAATTATGTGTTTTGTGTTTGTATTCGGGACCTGTGTCTTTTGGGCTAATGCAGCGGATATGGTGATCAGTATCTCAATTAAGAGTGATCATGTGACCAAGCTTGCCACGATGGTCAACGCCAAGTATATGAATACGGCAAGTTGCGGCTCTGGTGTATACGCTTGTTCTGATAAACAGTATGAGACCCAAAAAGCTTGCCAAGCTGCTGAAGAGACATGGGCACAAGGTTTGCTGTCTGTGAAGAACTGCTTCATAAAGAAGATGATTAGGGAACCCATCATAGACCAGTACCTTGGATGGAAAGAAACCGTAGCACGTAAGACGGCGGAGAACGACTATATTGCTGCCAAGGCTGCTGCTTCGAGTGCGGCTGCCAATGATGCGTTTGATTTGACGGGGGAGTAATGGACATTCAACGCTGTCCCATCTGTGGTGGTGAGTGTTTTGAGAAAGTCACGAAAAGTAACGGGGTGCTTGGGCCGGGTTTTTGTGTAGTTACTCAATATTACGTTTGTACTGGATGCAGCGTGATGTTCAAAGATCCGGCCAAGTTCTTAAGGAAGCAGGATGATTACCGCGAAACGGTTAGCAGATAATATGGCCCCTGAAAGAGAGTACAGAGACAGCCACGATAAAGGTGGAGGAAGTTCGACACTCTGAATGGGGCTTCCCGAGAATAAAATGACTGACTACCAAGCCACAATCTTAATCTTGTGCAACTTATGCGAGATCAACGGGTTAGACGAGCTCAGGCCGTGGTTGCGGTACTCAAAACGTGCAATGGATGAGGTGTTCGATGGTTACGGAGATTAATAATGGAGGACACTGCGCCATTAACTGAAACAAGAAGGAAAATATTGTTGGAAATTAACGATATAGTATTAAAAGAAAAAGGATTTACAGAATTATTAGAAGAAATTGCATTTGGTATCTTGGAGAGAGAATAGATGGCTACAGAGATTCGTAACTTCGTGTGCTCTAATTGCGGAGAGCCAATCAAACACGCCGACTTTAAAATGGCTATGGGTATGGTTGAACTGGGAAAAGTTATCTTGCTGTGCCCGAAATGTGTCGGAGCCAGCAAACCAGCGGTTGTATTAACGGTAGTTAAATCCAGGATAGGGGGATGAAAATGGAAGAGTTGATATGCTCCAAGTGCCGAAAGCCGATAGCTCAGGATGATTTTGAGGCTTCTGTGGCCCTACTCAAAGATGGCATAGTTACCATGACATGCCCGAAATGCCAAGTAATCGCCGGTCGAAACTTAAACAGGAATCCTTTTGCCGAGGTACAGGACGATGACCGATTGTGATCATCCAATATGCCACGAAAATATGAACAGGCGAATAGATAGGCGGGTCAAGTTTGATGCTTTTAACGACTTAAAAGAATGTGTAAAAGATAAGATCCCAAAGAAGACAGTATGGCGTTTGTTTGCTATTTTAGTACCACTGATTATACTTTTGGGTGGTGTGGGAATTAATGTCTGGAGCGAGCAAAAAGGTGCGGATGATAAGTATGCTCAGAATGGAGATATGATCAAAGTCCAGGTTGTAGTAGAGCATTTAGCCAGCGCTATTGTGGATCTTAAACAGGACATCAAGGAAGGGCAAACCAAGGCCCAGACAGATCGTGAAGAAATGCTGCGGTTGCTGAGGAAAAGATGATGATGTTAAAAAATAGATTGAAAGAACATGAAGGTTTTAAAGAATCCCCATATAGAGACGCAAACGGGTGGAGCATAGGCCACGGTCACTACCTCGGAAATGGGCAAGCCTGTAAGATATCCCCACGGGTAGCCAACCTAATTCTTGAAGAGGATATCCACCAGGCAACTTTTAAATACCTTTCGCTTGGCTGGGTTTTAGATTCTGTGCGTAAGGATCTAATAATTGAGATGATATTCTGGCACGGTTTTAAGGGATTCTTGAAATTCAAAAAGTGCATTGCCGCAATCGAAAAACAAGACTGGAATAAGGCCGCTGACGAGATGATGGATTCCAACAGCGGTAGAGAATACAAAACACGAATGAGTGAGCTGGCTGAATTGATGAGGCACGGATGTTAAACGAAGAGCAAAATCCGTATACCAGGCCGCCGATATTTTCTTTCAAGGTAAACATTACGAAAGTCAGAAATTGGTGGGTCAATCGCAAACGCAAGAAACGTATGCGATTAGATGAACTGTATGAGTGGATATATGAATGTGGGTGCAAAGCTGGAGCGAAGCATTTAAGCAATCCATATTGAGCAGTGCATGGCTTCCGTCTTGTACGGAAAAGGATCAAATTATGATGAATAGAGTAAGGAAAATGGTCTTCAGTTTTCTAAGAAAGTCATTTTGGGCAGACTACGATCCTAACGAGACTTTTTCATGTGGTTATTGTGGTAAGGAGATGTATAAGAGATACCTATTTTGTAGTCAAGCATGTGAGGATAAATGTTATGGAGAAAACACTTTAACACAGGAGAAATATCATGGGATGGTTTCTAATAGTAATACGAGTAATACCGACAATTATCAAACTGATGGGAATAGCTGAGAGCCTGTTTGATGATGTCCCGGATAGCGGAAGTGATAAAAAGGATATGGTTGTGGCAACTATCAAGGCGCTCATTGAAGGTGCGTCAGGGTTCACCGGGACACCTGAGCTTTGGGAGAAGATAGACAAGGCCATAAGTCTGATAATAGACGCAGCAGCGTTGTTCCTGTTCCCACATGATGACTAAGGAGGATACACGATGACACCTATTTATAAGAGCAAAACGTTCTGGGTTGCAATCTCCGGCATCTGTACCGCAGCAGGAGCATACTTCGAGGGGAGTATTGGATTGCCTGGTTTGATTAGCGCTGTGTTCGGTGCTGCTGGATTGATATTTATGCGAATGGGGGTTAGCAAGTCCGGTATCCCAGATATGAAGGATAGGGGCGAGGAAATTAAATAAACAACACCCTCCAGGCTTCCCGTAAGATCAGCAGGGAGGGTTACTTAATCTCGTAACTTGGCATTAATTTCAATTCCGTGATGACTGACCTTTTCTCTTTTGAGTACCAATCTACCCGGTACATTCCTATGAGATGTTCTGTCCCATTCTTATCAACTCTTTCGCGCACTTCTTTTAATGTTTTGACAAAATACTGAGTTGCCGGCTTTAGGCATACCCCACCGGGGCAATAGATAGACAGTCATGTATTTCCTGAGCATGGGTTCCATTCGTATCCTTCGTATTCAACGACAAATAAAATAGTATTCCCTTTATAAACAAAAGCAAGGCCATTGATATTACCAACCTCAGCCCGTGCTACCGAACAACTAAAAACGATTGCCATAATCATCAAGATTGTCTTTTTCATCTCATCTCCTATCACTCCATCGGACAAGGTTTAAACTCACACCCCTCGCAGGCCCGGCCTTCGACATCGCACGGTGGCAAGTTCCCAGCGCCGGGTGGGTCAATAAATCGCTCCTTGAAGTCCATAATAGTAATACCCACAATCTCACCTGCTAAATCATATCTAATGAAATTCCCGTTGCTAACTTCGTCGGCAATACCTGGACGATCTTTAATGCCGATATAGAGTACGTCCACTGATTTGTCATAAGATATCTTCATCAGTCTCCTTCTTATCTGCAAAATACTTAATAGTTCCCCAGGGAGTCTTTTGCGTTTCATTCTCCCTCAACTTATCCAACCGCCTCTTTATTTTCCTCAATCCCTTATTCGCCTTAGTCAATTCTACACGAGCCTGGAAATACTGCGCTCGCCAGTAGTTAGCCTGCGTCCTATAGATCGGCGGGAGGTCGAGGTCGGTTATTTGTTTCATCTCTTCTCCCGCCGTTTTCTTTCTATTTCAAGTATGTCAATGAAATCGTTTTTGAGTCTATTGGAATGACAATCACTACATAGAACCTTGCGGCGCGACCACGGCTTGTTTCGGTCTCGGACTGTCGCCTCAGTTTCTCGACATATTATACATTTCATTTCTGCTTACCTCCCATATTCCAAACTTTAATAGCATCGTTTGTGTTGATCCTCGTTAAATATGGCCGGACTTTACAAAAGAGATTCGAGCATTCGATACGCTCTGCGGGTATTTCTCTGATATCATCATAGTGGTTTCCGGCGTGATCATAATTGCAGAGCAGAGTTTGCTGACTATATCTCGGTAGTTCTTTGCACCACGGGCAAGGTTCTAATTTCATTTGTCTTTACCTCCATATTCATACCGCATTCCAGAGTTTCGTATACATCGGTAGGCTCGACCCAGAAAGTGGTGTTATCGCTGAAGGTTATACTGACTTTGAGTGGCGAGATGGAATATTCTTTTATTGTTTTTCCGGTTAAGTTGTTCATTACAATAACCTGTATAAGTAGGGGTGTTTTAATGTATAGTCATTGTCCGAAAAGGGACCATGCCACGCGACTGTGAGCTCTTTCTCGGCTACATGCCATAACCTTGTTTCTGGATGTCGGCACAGCCAATAAGGTGTTAGCGGAATATGAATCATTCGCCATTTATCTGGTTCATCTATATACGATTCTCCCATTATTCTACCTCCACGACAATCTCTTTCCCATTGATAACGGTTACATACTTCCCGGTGACTCTGGGTGGGCCAGTTTTTACCCTCAACTGTGCTTCCAGGTTCTCAATTTTTGCAATCAGGCTGTTAGGTTCCATATTGTGCTGGCCGGCCAAACAAATTGCTGCTACAAAGAGCAGGGCAAGGAATGAAATCGTTAGTAGGTCTGAGTGGGTCATGATTCTCCTTCCCCCGACACCGGGTTAAATGTGGCAGCGCCTACCTCACCATGTTCTGTCTTGGACCACCCAATTCCGCAGGCCTTTTATAGACACCCCTCGGTCGCCGCCACAAATTATTATCCTATTGTTTGTTAAATGTGGCAGTGGCAAATTCCGCAAATGAAGGCCCTCTCACCACCCCTGCGAGGTTCCATGAGGCATGGTGTATTGCTACTCATGACTGTCCTTCTATCCTATGGGTCGGTTATAGCGTCTCTATGCCACTGCCACAAATTAAATGCGCCCAGGTCGACCCGGATTGTATTCGATTGGTAGATGCTGTTCCTGGTAGATCACTCACATCGCAACATGAGTGCCAGGTTACGTCCGTATACGACCTCCTACGATCCGCTGGGCGCACTGTACTGCGTGTTAATGATTGTCTACCCCTACCCCCGAATCCTCATGGCCTCCTGGGTCGTGCCAGTGAATGCTCTATGTGTCTCGAGTTAGGGTGTGTCTTATATCCCCGCCCCGCCGGTCTGCTGGCCGCACCTATAGGTCGGCACTGAGTTTGTCGGTGGGGGCAGGGGGGTGTGCTATACTTCGATCATGCTTTCCTCTTGCCCTGGAATAGTGGGGTAACGGCTACTACAATGAGGACAACAATATCCGTCCTGTACCGGGTGCCCACATTTTTGGCATTGCATTATCTTAATTCTGCTTAGTGCCAGATTTACAGCTTCCTTGTTGTACGCCTTACTGTATTCCTTCATTTTAGCCATGGTGTACCTTCCTATGCGTCTGGGGGCTCTTGTACAGCCTCGTCGTCTTCTCTCGGCTTCTTTGCGTGCCCAAAAGCTAAAGCTGCTCGATCCTGTGCCACTTTTCGCTGTTCGTCAGTCCATATTCGTTTCATGAATGGATTTTTGCCAAGTCTGAAGTCAAACAGTGGACACATGGGGTCTGAGCAATCCCGAACAAGTTCTACATTCTCAAGCCGCTTTTTCTTCGTTCTGTCCATTCCCATACATTCTCGGCAAAAGAACTTAATTGCCTGCAATGGTGATTTAGCCTTTTTAGGATAATATATATCTCCATACCTATCCTGAACTTTCGTGTCCAATAATTCGATAAATCCCATTTCTTTGTATTTTTCTGCTGTTCTCATTGTATGCCTCCCGTTGCCGGGTTAAAATTGACTGTTAAATACCTTATACACTGTACGTTTTCAAATTGCAAGCCTTTTTTTGCGATTTCTTGTCTTTTTTCAAATAAAAAATAATTATCTAACCAAATCAAGCACTTGCAGATAAAATAAAAAGACAACATCTTTTTGCTTGACAACCTCAAACAATTTAGAGTAAGATGCTGTCATGGAATTAAATGTGCGTAAAATCAAAGCGGAAATGAAGCGGCAGGGGTGGCGACAAGAAGACCTGGCGGCGAGACTCAATATAACCCGGCAGGCAGTTGGCTATTACCTTGCACATCCTGACAGCCTATCCTTTAAGACAATCACGAAATTAGCGATTGCAATGGATATGGACGCTAAGGACCTACTTATATCATGATAATATCAACCCCCTGCCTCACTGCCCCCCGGCCCCGTCTTTCAGGGCGCGTTTGCCGGATTCAGGGTTTTCTGGGGCGGGGATTCCCGATATCGGGGGGAGGAGAAACTAATGTCATGTTGTGAGAAGTGCTGGGGAGATGCGTATTTAAGGTCGATGGATAATCCCTATAAAGATCAGTCTGATTGCTACTACGATTTATTAAAAGAGCGTAAAGACCATCCTTGCACCCCAAGACAGCAAGCGGGGCAATGGTGGGATGAAGACAATCAGCGTGATGAGCGAGATTAACCCGATATCGGGGGAAGGAGCCTAAAGTGTGCTACAGCGGAACTTGCAAGTACGAATACCCATCAGGCAAATGCGGCTTACCACGGGGCCGCAAATGCCCGGATGGAATGACAGAAGAAGAATTAGCCGATGAACAGGATGCCTACGAATATGCACAGGAGCAGGCGTATGAAGAGAAAAGGGAACGGATGTTTGGGATATGAAAGGAGGGGAGTGATGTACGAAACCAGAGGTAAATACATACCAGAGAGGATGATGGAACCGATTGAGAGATACATCAAACATGGTGTGATACCGGGGAGTTTCCTGCAAGGGGTCATTTGTAATAATCTAAAAGAGGCGTTCATGATGGCCGATGACGAGAACTTTGAAAACCTGGCGGCTTATGTTGGCTATTTCCACAACGAGGTCCCATCAAACGCCTGGGGATCAAACAAGAGGATGCTGCAATGGGCTGAGGACGGTGGCCTGAAGGGAGGGGAGTGATGCAAATTGCTGTATTTGAGGTCCAGAAAGTCCTTGACAAACCAAAAGGAAAAATATAGAATGAAGATAATCGAGATTGTGAACAATCCAAATATTAAGCCTGAGAGTTCCTGTGCCGCGAGGCATGGGAGGACCTTCACAAGTCCCGATTGCTCTCAGGCTTTTCTTTTTGGAGGCACGTTATGACAAAAGAAGAAAAGGCATTGTACGATAAGAAATATCACCAAGCCCATAAACAAGAGAAAGCTGAATATCAGAGGGAATATCGCCAAACCCATAAAGAAGAAATAACCGTATCCCAAAAAGAATATTATCAAACCCATAAAAAAGAAAGAGCCGAATACGATAAGAAGTATCGCCAAGCCCATAGAACAGAGGCATCTGAGTATCAAAAGAAATACACCCAAACCAAGGCAGGTAAGAATATACACAGGAAAGGCAAGCATAAACGCAGAGCACTAAAGATGGGGGTTGAGTATGAGGTCTTCAATTCTAATGAAATCTTTGAACGAGATGGTTATATCTGCCAGAATTGTGGATGCAAAACCAGGCCTGATTTCAAGAACCCTTATCACCCCTTGTATCCAAATCTTGACCACATTATCCCCTTAAGTCAAGGCGGGTCACACACCAGGCTTAATACACAGTGCCTATGTCGACAATGTAATATAGTAAAACATAACACAGGCACAGGGGATCAATTAAGGATGTTTTGAAAAAGGAGGATATCATGATTATTTGTTGCTTCGATTTGGAAACAATTCCAAACCAAAACCTACCAGAAGGAACCATGCCAACTTTTAACCCTGATTCCGTTAAACATGGGAGAACAAAAGACCAGGCAAAGAGGGACGCAAAAGAGGCCGCAGAACGCGCTAAGTTCAAACACGGCCGTGACAAGAAGATGAGCCTACACCCTGACCAGTGCGAGGTAGTTTGCTTCTGTGGTGCTATCTACGACACAACCACGGGGGATATTGACAGGCTCACAATATCAGGCGAACCGGCAACTATATCAGACGGCTGGAAGTTCATTTATGACGCCTACCATAAAGCCATACCGATTGTGAGTTTTAACGGCAATGGCTTTGACCTACCTGCCTTATTACACAGAGCCATGCACCTCAATATCCCGATGTCGAGACGAATCTACAACGAACTCACCCGCCGGTATTCTACAAAATCCCACATAGACCTGATGCAAGTCCTGGCTGATTGGGATAGGCAGAAATGGGAATCGCTGGATTTCTATCTAAAGAGCTTTGGCCTGGGTGGAAAAACCGGGGACGGTGGGCAGGTTTACGGGATGTGGAAGGATGGGAAAATAGACGAGATTGAAGAATATTGCATGAACGATGTCCTGAGCACGGCGAAGTTGTTCGCACGAATTGAAAGCTGGATTGTTGAGAGTGTAGGAATAGGAGACGCATAAGGGAGGGAAACAATGGCAAAAATGGAGAGTAGAATGTCACCGATTGGTGAAATTCAGTGGGCACATATCCATGAACCTAAAAAGGCTTTCGATGGCGATGGTGATGGTAAGTTTGAAATTACCTTAGTATTTGATAAGGGCGGAGAATGGGATAGTCTTTGTGGGGAAATAGCCGGACTCATTAAGGAAAACGATTATACCAACCAGTTACCTAAGCATGAGGTCGCCAAGAATGAAGCCGGAGAGTATGAGGAAACTAAACGCTGGGCCTTAACCTTTAAGACCAAGGCAGAGTTCCCTCCGAAAGTGGTTGACAGGTACGGGGATGTCATTCCTTCAGATATTAAAGTTGCAAACAAAAGCACAGGTAGGGTCATGTTCAAGTTGGCAACGTACAAAGGGTTTGGCGGTGGTGTAACCCTGTACCTCAATTCTGTTCAAGTGTGGGATCTAATTCCCTACGAACCGGAGAATGAGTTTCCCGTAGATGAGGATAAGCCTGTTACCGGGGATAATAATTTCCCGGTTGATGCGGAAGATCCGATCCAGAAATCTGACCAAGAAGAAAAACTTCCTTTTTAGGGATTGACGTTTGATTTTATTATTTGGAGGGTCACATAATGGAATATTCTAAATGTTTTTATGAGCGTGAAGATTGGAAGGATTACAAAGAAAAACGTTATGATAAAGCATTTGAGCATGACCCATATTGGGCAAATCTATTATTGTTGTTGTATGAATTAAGGTACGGAATAACCGAACAAGTAAGTGACGACATAGCCGAAGCAATGGATGATGTAATGGAAGTCAGGTTTGGTAATACTCGTGGGTATGCTTTTAACAAAGAGTGGACCCGCAGATAATGGAAAGAGGGTATATTAAATTACATCGCAGATTACAAGAAAATAAACTTTGGTTGTTAGATCCCTTCACGAGAGGTCAAGCCTGGGTTGATATGCTACTTTTGGCTAATTATAAAGAAGGCTGGATTAGAAAAAGGGGAATCCTCGTTACCGTTAATAGGGGGCAGTTAGGGTGGTCAGAAGTAGCATTAGCCAAGAGGTGGAAATGGTCCAGGGGTAAGGTTAGAAGATTTTTTCGGGAATTAAAAAAAAGTGAAAATATAGTACACCAAAAAGACAACATAACCTCCTTAATTACCATAGTAAATTATGGACAGTACCAGGGAGACGATACACCAGACGGACAGCAAACGGACAGCAAACGGTACAGGAACAAGAAGGTAAAGAAAGAAAAGAAAGAAACCTCCAGTCAAAACTTGGAACTTGCCAGGCTATTATTAACCTCCATTCTTAATCGTAGAAACGGGTTTGCGAAACCAAATCTTGAATCATGGGCTAAAAACATTGACCTTATGATCCGGGTTGATAAACGACAACCTGATGAAATTAAAGAAGTGATTGTTTGGTGTCAAAAAGATGAATTTTGGCAGGACAATATTTTAAGTACAGCAAAACTAAGAAAGCAATTTGATCAGCTTGCGTTAAAAATGGTTAAAGGAAACACTAAAAAGAAACAAAAAATAGACGATGAACCACCTTACTGGAGTTAAAGATGTTTACAATACCGGAATCTGAAATGTGTATCTTAGGTGGGGTTCTAATAAACCCAGATTGTCTGAAGCAGATCAGGGCAGAATTAGAACCGGATGATTTCTCAACCATCAAACATCGGTTTTTTTATCAATCCCTTTTGGATGTTACTGACCGGGGGGAACCTGTGTTACCTACGTCAATCCTAAACGACCTTACATCCAAAGACCAAATTTCAAAAGTTAGTAGCGATTATATAGCTCATATCATGAGCTGTGTTCATACTTCTGCGGGGTGGGCGTACCATATTGGCGAGATAAAAAAGAACAAACTTAAAGCGACCCTACTGGGGATATCCAATGAAATAGCCGATGGTGTAAGGGGTAACGATACCCAAAACCTATTGGATAATATCAAGGAACGAATATCTAATCTTAAACCACAGGCGATTAATCGAGGTGTTGTTGAATTGACGGACGCTTTGCCGGGTGTAGTGGCTTCTTTGGAAAAGGCTGAGAATCCCGGTATCCCAACAGGGTTAGGGGATTTAGACGAGTTGATAGGTGGCTGGCAGGCGGGGGATCTCATTATTTTAGCAGGGCGTCCAGGTATGGGAAAATCGGTGCTTGCTAAGGATTTTAGTGAGGCTTCAGGTGTTCCGGTTTTATTCTTTTCTCTGGAAATGCCAAAAGACCAGCTTATTAAAAGACAGCTTTCGTCTCATGCAAATGTCAATTTCAAGTCAATCCGTAGGTCAAATATAGCCAGCCAAGATTGGCCTAAAATTACAAAAGCCGCTGAAATTCTTTACAAAATGCCTATTGCTTACAATGACAATGCGAATATGAGCATTGACGAGATGGTTGCTACTTGCGAGGCCCGTAAACAGAAAGAAGAAATCGGCATGGTGGTGATTGATTACCTGCAACTCATTAGAACCGATGGTAAAATAGAGCATAGGGAAAGAGAAGTAGCCAGCATCAGTATGAAGCTCAAAGGGTTAGCGAGGTCTTTAAGCATTCCGGTTATCTGTTTAGCTCAACTGAATAGGTTATGTGAGGCCAGGGGCGGGGATAAAAAGCCGATGTTGTCTGACCTGAGAGAGTCAGGGGCGATTGAACAGGATGCTGATACAGTAATTTTTGTATGGCGTGAAGCAGTTTATAAGAAAAGTGCAGACAAGCACGATGCCCAGTTAATAATTGCTAAAGGCCGGAATACAGGAACGGGAGTTGTTAATTGCTATTTCAATGGGGGTAGGCAGGTGTTCAGCCAGTTTCCTTTTTGGGGGGAATCATGAGAGCATCACAGATATTTGAGTTTGTTTCGGCCAATGAAATGCCAGGGCTTGAAGATTCCAGGCATCATTACACACATTTTGACGCTGTTTCAGGACAGGCCCGGACAAGGCTTAGAAAACTAAGGCGGGAATATAAAAAGAGGGCAAATGTATACAAGGAAGAACAAATGGTGACTCTACCCGATACCGGGCCGTGGGAAGGTAGCTCGGCGAGTAAGTGACGAAGTTTGTAAATGGCATCAACAGGAACAGGATGAAAATTGTAAAGGATGTGAATATGGAACACCCAAAGCCGATAACCTTCAGAAGCGAAAGTTACCTAAACCTCGTAAGGACGAAGGGATGCTTGGTCTGTGGTAAGCAGGCTGAACCTCATCACATCACCCTGAACGATGCGCGGTGGGGTGGAAAGAGTTCGGACTTGGGAGCTATTCCGCTGTGTAGGGTTCATCATGACCTGTACCACAACGACCCTAAACGGTTTTGTGATGTGTGCGAGGCGGTGGAGATTTGGGAGTGTATGTACCGTTTAGAAAGGGAATTTTTAGAGGATTTATTCAGAAAAGGGCAGATATAGCAACCAGGGAGGGATGAGATGACTGATAGGTTATTATGTAGCTTTTGTGGGAACGCAGACACAGAGGTTGACGCTCTGATCGCTGGTCCTGGGGTCTATATTTGTGACCGTTGTGTTGAGCTTAGTGCTGAAATTGTTAAAGAATGTAAAGAGCGGGAGATTATACGGAAACTCAGAGTGGGAATATTTAACGAATTTTGGGAGGGAGCGTGACATGGATAGAGATATGACAGAAGAGACACAGGTAGTACCCGACGTCGAGATTATGGTGATACCGGATGTTGAATTTCAATACAATGCACTGCGGTTTCACAAGAGGCTGGACGATGCAACGATTGACCAGCTTTTCAGTGGATTGCGAAAATTCAAAGAAGGATATCAGTTTTATTTTGCAGACGCTTGGCGAGAGATGGAAGGCCTCGGGCATGAATGGACAGACTGGATACCGGATTCAATTGCATTAGGGACAGCACAGACATGGCGCAAAGTAGGCGACAAATTCCTACCCGATGCCCGTGTATACCAACTGCAATTCAGCCATTACGCTGCGACAAGGAAGCTCGACAACCATGATGCTCATAAAATCCTTGAGGCGGCTAACGAAAACGGCTGGCCTGAGAAGGCAGTCAGGGAGGCGGTTGATTTGGTATTGGGGAAACCTGAGAAGCCCAAAAAGCTGAAGGTTATTGATTGCCCTCATTGTGCCCGCCCGGCCTTTGAAGACATACCCTGTACCGGCTGTATGCTGGATGTGGCCGAGGTTCGCATAAAGGCCCTGCGAGAGATATTAGAGGCAATCCGCGACAATGAAATCAACGATGTAGGTGCCGCCTTGCAATACACTGTTGCGGTGGCGGTGAAGGCGCTTGAAGGGATATAATGGTCAAATCAGAAGAACGAGCTATTGAACAGAATAATCGTATGCGGGAATGGTTCAGGTCCCGGACAGGCTTAGACAGCACATTATTGGCCGAGCACATGGCGGAGGTAGACAGGCTGTTAGATATGCCGGTGAACGATTTATCTGAGAATAGAGAAGAAAGTGCTTGACAAACAGAAAAGAACCGTGATAGGATGGAACCATGCTAATCCTAAATCATATATTACAAACCAATTACCTCAAGATTTTCGGGAACCGTGAGGCCCGAATCCACCTTAGGATGGAGCAGAATCTTGGGGTTTTTTTTGTCTATCGCGGACTTCTGACCGGTCTAAAACGTATCTGTAAAGCGCGGATGCAAAACAGGTTAAATGTGCCATGTGGTTTTCTTACCCTCGTTACCACTTTAAACCAAACAAGGTAGATATCCAAACTTGCACGAAAGTGTAACGCTGTTCCAGGCAGAGGGCATAACAATTAGCTCTAAGTATCCTGGGGGCTGGGTGGCTGAAGTATACCCATAAATAAACTTACCTGATAATGTGATAGAGTTGTAAACCACGCTTTGTAATAACCCTGTAACTAAGCTGATTGTCTCTGGTAGGCACACTACGGTCAGAGATAGTTATACCTAAAGAGGATATATGAAACAGACACTACTATCCATATTCCCGACGCCGAGAATGGAGCTGATGCAAGGTGACTGCTTAGAGCTTATGCCGGACATTGAGGACGGTTCGATTGACCTAACTGTCACAAGTCCACCCTATGACAATCTCAGGACGTATAATGATAAGCTCGTTTGGAATTGGGAGATATTCACCAAGATAGCAGAACAGCTTTTTAGAGTTACAAAGCAAGGTGGGGTTGTGGTTTGGGTTGTTGGTGATGCAACCATTAAAGGAAGTGAGACAGGTACTTCATTTAAGCAGGCTCTTTATTTTAAAGATATTGGTTTTAATCTACATGATACGATGATATGGGAAAAACAAACATTTACAGCCACCGGAGCATTGAAAACGCGATATGCCCAAGTTTTTGAGTATATTTTCATCTTCACGAAAGGACCGATTAAGACATTTAATCCAATAAAAGATAGGCCGACAAAAGGTCCACGAAAGAAGCATGGAACGATAAGGCAACCAGATGGAAGCACAAAAGAACAATCTTCTATTGGAAAAGTGTATTCAAATGATTTGGCACAACGGTTCAATGTTTGGAAAATAAATACAGAGTGTTCAAACACCAACAGGTTTCACCCTGCACAATTCCCAGAACAACTTGCTAATGACCATATACTATCATGGAGCAATGAAGGCGACATAGTTCTTGATCCAATGATGGGAAGTGGTACAACTGGCAAAATGGCTAAACTACTTAACCGTAATTTCATCGGTATAGAAAAAGACCCTGAATATTTTGAGATAGCAAAAGACAGGATTGACCAGGCAACATAAACTATTCCCGACATCGGGGGGAGGTGTAAAATGAATGCGCAATTAAAATACGAAGAAGAAGAATTTGAAAATCTGGAACTGGCCAAAGAGTACCAGCGCCAAGGTCATAGCCTACAATGCGCTTCGGAAATGGCGTGGCGAGGGTCTGATTGTATCTGTCAGATGGAGTCTTGGAAACATTATGACAGGATGGAGCGATAAAGAGGGGGGGTATGAACTCAAGAGAATTTCAGAGCTTTGAAGAAGAGTGGCCGGCTAAAAACAAATGGATAATCGTTACAAATAACATAGAGGTGCTGAATGCTCATGGGGAAATGTCTCATGTGTGGATGACTACGTTTATTACAGAGATTGACGGTTATATCGCTACATTTGATGATGCGGAGAGAAGGATAATCAACCTAACTCACTGGAAATATGCCTAATCGGAAGGAGGGTACCATGAAATGCAAAGACTGCTATTATTGTATCACCGGCCAGGGGACTGTATGCCAAAAGAGCTGGAGCACAGTATCTAAAGACCAAACAGCCTGTGATGATTTTATAGACGGGGAGAGGCGGGCGCGTAAGAGCGTGAGGGCGGATGAGCTGATTGACTTGATGAGGGGACAGAGGGGCTGGGAGTGTAGAGGGGGTATGACACAGCGAAGAAAAGGCTTGACAACCAGATATAAATCGTGGTAAAGATAGGATAGATGAAGATGATAGAAACAGAAATAGAAATCACAAGCCTGAGAGTCCTTTCGCCGCGAGGCGGGGAAAAGCTGTCTATCAGCTTTCATCTACTCTCAGGCTTTTCTGTTTTTGGAGGTATTTTGTTATGAGTAGATTTATTGATATGACAGGTAAACGATTCGGGCGATGGGTAGTCATTAAGAGAGGCAAGACAGATAAACATAATAATACACGGTGGATATGTGAATGTTCTTGTGGTGAGGTTAGAAGTGTTAGGGCGGATGATCTACGGAGTGGAAAGTCAATAAGTTGTGGATGTTACAGTAATGATCGGAAGTTGAAACATGGGGAAGCTAAAATAAATAATGGGAGGCCTACAAATCAATACCAATGTTGGGGCGACATGAAAGCTCGGTGTTTAAACCCTAATCATAAATACTATAAAAATTATGGCGAAAGGGGAATAGAAATTTGTGATAGGTGGATTAATAGTTATGCAATTTTTCTTGCCGATATGGGCCGCTGTCCTAAAGGCCTAACCCTTGATCGGATTGACAATGATGGAGACTATGAACCGGGAAATTGTCGGTGGGCAACCAGGAAAGAACAAGCTTATAATACAAGAGCAAATGTTTGGATTGAGGTTGACGGTGAGAGGATGATTCTGAAAGAATGGTTAAAAAAGTTAAAGATTAATAGTGGACATTGGCATTATTGGGACAAGAAAAAAATGCCCAGAATGGACATTCTAAAACATTTTATGGTGCTAAGGAGTTATAAATGCGCTGGACAAAAGACGATTTAACAATGTATTTGGCTCAACGTCAAAAGCAGGTTGCTGTTAAGGACGACCCAGATCAGGGGCCAGAAAAAGTCCTACAAGTCAAGTGCCAAAAATACTGCAAAACCAATGGCTGGCCCTGCTTCCACGACTACAGTAAAAAGTCCAACACCCCAGGCTGGCCCGACATGATGATTTTCATGGATAATGGCCGGGTTGAGCTAATCGAATTGAAGGCGGCAGGCGGGAAACTCAGGACAGAACAACAGGCCTTACATAGGCAACTAATGTTTCTCGGTCATAAAGTTCATGTCGTGAAATCATATAAACGATTTATACAGATCATGAAAGGAGGTGATGAATATGTTTGCGCGTAGCTTTCATTTTACAATTAAATAGGGTGGCTAATAGGCCAAATAAGACAAGTCTGGGAGGCAACCCCTCCCAGACTTTTGAAAGGAGAATAATGGCAAAACCTAAGACAATCAAACTGAAGGCGGCGGAGCGAAAAGAGGCGGATGAACTACAACGTAATATAACCATCGCGCGGTACGGAATAGAAACCTCGCAAAAGATACATTATGAGGCACAAGAAAAGCTCTGGGAGAGGCTAAGGGGACTGTACCCGGAGTTAGCTGACAAGAATGCCGTCTACAGTAAGGGAACCATAGTCATTAGAGAGAGAGGGGATAAACCATGCGGATAAAATATACCTGGTGGGATACGTGGTATCGTAACGAGGAACGGGAATTTGACCTAACCAAAACCAAAGACGGATATAATCGCAAGAAGAAGCAGCGGGCTCATGAGGCTTTCCTGCGGGAAATGTCCGGGCGAAAGATGAGGCACGAGGTGAAGCCATGATTAGTTTTAGTATCTGTTTTGAACCTAAAGGCTGGCATTCAAAACCACAGATTTGGCATGGTTATAAAGAGGTCATATTTATGTGGCTGTGCTTCGATATAACTGTCGATTGGTGTTGTTAATGGATCTAATTGAACAGCAAGACTGGCTGACAGCCTTAGATGAACGTATGATTATATTACAAGATGAACTTGCCGAGATGAAACGTCAACGGAAGAAAATCAAGCTCGGAGAAGATGATGATTGAGCTATCCCACAAACCACTGATTAGAGCGTACCAGATGGACTGTATGGAATTTATGGCAGGCAAGCGTGAGGATTGGTGGGATTTGGCGATTGTGGACCCGCCGTACAATGTTGGGGCCAGTGACGGGAAGTTTGGAGGTAAAGCTGGTAACGCTGCCAAGGTTTCAGGAAAATTAAATGCTAAACATTACACGAATCACAATAAAACACCAAACTCTATTTATTTCAAGCTGTTATTTGATTGTAGTAAAAATCAAATAATATGGGGCGCTAATTATTATCCTCAATTTTTATACCATAGTGGGGCTATCGTTTGGGACAAGGTAATTAAATATGGGCCATTATCTGACTGTGAGATAGCTTTTCATAGTTTCAATAAAGTAGTTCGTAAATTTTCATATCCTTGGGTTGGTGCCAATAAGGGTTGGAAAAAGGAAGCATCGAATTACCGGGTACATCCAAACCAAAAGCCAGTATCACTCTATACATGGTTACTCACCAACTACGCCAAACCAGGACAACGGATATTCGATAGTCACGGCGGGTCATTCAGTTCAGCCATAGCTTGCTGGCATGAGGGGTATGACATGGATATATGCGAGCTGGACAACGATTATTTTGAGGCGGCTTGTGAGCGATTTGAGCGAGAGACCAGACAACATAAACTATTCCCGGTATCGGGGGGAGGGTAATCAATGAATGAGCTAATGGAAATACCACCGTGGGCAATCTGGTGTGCGGTAGCAGTGGGAGCGTTTGTGGTTGGGCTTGGTTGGGGACTTTTGATAGATTTACCTGAAACCTGGAGAACATGGAGGAGGGGATTATAATGCCAAAATTGAAAGGAAAACACGCTATACGCAATCTCAGCTATCGGTCACAGCATATCAAAGAACTGGACGAGGCAGGAATAGAACTTGTCGATTTCGTGCCAGGACTTGCAAAGACGGATCCGGTGTTAATCTCATGGGTTGAGCATTGTCGGAAGGTGGATCATCCTTGTATGGCGTGTCGTGTTGGACATGGATCATCTAAAGTTTCGCTCTGGGTGCAAAAGTTTGGTTTTTTGGAAGAATAAATTCCCGGATATCAAATAGTTATGTCCTCTCCTTAACTATGTAAATACGATTTTCCTTGATTTCTTACCACAATATGTGGTATGCTTATATAGAATTACACAATATGTGGCGCTCCCTGATAACGGGTGTGCTTATATAGAATTACACAATATGTGGCGCTCCCTGATAACGGGTGACACTTACAAAGAGTCTGAGTAACGGACTACAAAATAATAAACCAAAAGTCCCGGCGTCGGGGAGTTGCAACCCAATATGAGGTAGCTGAGTAATTGCCAACGCGTCCTCCACATTCTTGATCCACAGCCGGGTGTAATTCCCTTGTACCTGCGGGCCAGGCACGATGTGATAAGCACACCAAGGCCAAGAGGAAGCTCATTGACAAGGATAGGGGTAGTTTCAGGGAGCGTGGCTATAGCAGCAAATGGGATAAGGCCAGAAAGTGGTACATCAAAAGGCATCCGATATGTGAAATATGCAATGAATATCCAGCGGTTTTAGTCCATCATAAATTAAAAGTACGGGATCGACCAGATTTGTTATTATCTCAAGAAAACATGGTTGCCTGCTGTCTTCGTTGTCATAGTGAAATCCATAAGAAAGATAGGTGGAAACGTGGATAAGTTATTGACATTACAATATGAATATGCTATAAAATAATGAGCCGTAAGGGAACTGTGAATCCCCAAACGGCTCTAACCGCAACGATCATATAAAGAGGATATGAGCATCATGGCTACAAAACCTATAGCACAAAATAAACGGAAAAGTAAAGTTAAAAAAACGTGTATCAAAGACGGATGTAATAATCCAGCTAAGTGTGTGGGTCTTTGTAATCTCCATTACACCCAGAAGTTAAAAGAAAACTATGGCGTATGTGAAGCAGACGGCTGTGAAGAGAAAGTTAGGAGCAAGAATAGCCTATATTGTGAAAAACATTATTATCGGATCAGGAGAAACGGTGATTTAAAGTTAAGGGTCGACAAAGGCTATTATAAAAACTGTATTTATTGCGGTGAAGAAACTGAAAAAGGGCATAAATTCTGTGATTCCCGTTGTTCTGCCAGACATAAAAGAGGAAATCCCGTAAAACGTAAGTGTGTTGTTTGTGGTAGAGAATTCATACCGGATAACCCAGGGATTGATAAAAATGTATGCGATTCTGAAGATTGTAATAAATGTTCCGTTGATGGATGTGAATCAAAAGCAAGATATAAAGGGTTTTGTGTAAAGCACTATGAAAGATTTTTAAGACATGGTGATCCACTCCATAAAACATTTGTTGATAATTCAGGGCAATGCAAGGTATCTGGGTGTGAGGCTAAGGTTCATTCAAAAGGGTTTTGCAGTAAACATTATTGGAGATTTAATAAATATGGGAATCCAGAAACATACAAAAAGAAAAGCAACAAAGGCAAAATATGCAAGGTGGATGGATGCAATTCCCCAGTAGTGTCAGTTGGTTATTGTGCGAAACATTATACCAGATGGTTGAAACATGGTGACCCACATGTAGTGAAAAAACGAAGTGGACCAATAGTAAAAAATCCAAGTGGAATTAGGATATGTTCTGTAGATGGTTGTGACAAAAAACATTCAGCAAAGGGTTATTGTGACTATCATTATCGAAGATATGAAAAATATGGTGATCCAAAAGCAGGGCTTGAATATGGACTAGAATGTAGGTATTGCGGCAAACAACTAAATAACAAAGGGTTGTATTGCAACAATGTGTGTCGGTATAGATATATAAACAACATACCGATCGAAACTGAATGTTTAATGTGTGGGAATTTATTCAAAACTAATGGCACTAAGAAACTATGTTCTGTGCAATGTGTTAATAGGTATAATAAGAAAAAACGCATAGATAACGGGAATAAACCAGTTAGTTACAACACATATGCCGAGAAGGTTGGTTACGCTGAGAATATAACCGTTGGTTCGAATGATGAATTGATGGTTAAGTGTGTTTATTGCGGGAAGGTATTTGCGCCATCAAAGAACGCCATATTGAATAGGGTTTTTGCGTTAGAGCACATAGGATATGGAGAACAAAACCTATATTGCTCGTCTAAATGTAAGCAAGCCTGCCCAACTTATAATAGAAGAGTACATTACAAAGGTAAGAAGTACGGTGGTTCAAGAGAAGTACCCGCAGCGTTCAGGCAGATGGCTTTGGCAGACAGGGACTACACTTGTGAGAGATGCGGGAGACAAGAGAATGGCCTCCATGTCCACCATGTAGAAGGGTACACAGAGCAACCAATGTTATCAGCCGATCTGGATAATGTAATGGTTGTGTGCAAACGATGTCACATTGCCATACATAAACAACCAGGATGCACAACACATGACTACCAATGCCAAGGCAGGAGAGCGTACGGGTAAGCAGAATGACGTTTTAAAATACACCCCTATCTCCAGATGTAGGGTGCCTGTTTTTAGCTAATAAGATAAACCATGAACAACGAATATGCCATGACACAATACAGGCTATTGCAGAAATCAGAGGATATATGGATCAGGGGTTATATAGAATGAGGGTAGGTTGGAAATAGGACATGCCGGAATACGGGGGTCCTGGGGAGGTAGGATGGTAGAACGGGGGTTAAGAATATAGGGTGTCACCTAAACAACCCACCTCATAAACCACAGGCCACCCAATACCCGGTCTGTGGGATAAGGGATATGAGGAACGAGGGGCAAGCAGGGATAAGGGATATGACGGATATGGGGGCTTACGGGGAGTAGGGATGGAGGGGAACGATGGGTGCAAGATTAACGATATCAGAGGCTTACCTATGCCATGCTCAATCATGACAGCCTCAAGTCTCTGTGC
>Ga0222700_1000109_pt1 | contig 16834 bp, 17 predicted proteins | sample AntAcemetage1454_FD_181013 | JGI IMG/M metagenome (GOLD analysis project Ga0222700, IMG submission 181013) | Saline water microbial communities from Ace Lake, Antarctica - #1454 | ecosystem: Environmental > Aquatic > Non-marine Saline and Alkaline > Saline | place: Antarctica: Ace Lake...
GGTTATTTCACTTCTACCGGCGTTGCTAAGACTATTATTTTAAGGTCTGACATTGACTGGATGGAAACGTGGAATCTAACGACGACAGCTGGAACTACACAATGGGATTCAACGTACCATTACTGGCAGCGTGAAATGTCCTATGGCGACCATATAGTTCATTATCATGGTGCAGCAAGTAGTGCTGTTCACTCGGTAACAGGGCTTATTGGCTTTAATGGTGTAGCATCCCGACCTGGATTCTATCCTATTGATAGTTCAGTTTCTTCAAGCACAACATTGGCTGTAACAGCTGGTACAAACGTAGTCTCCCCTGTTTATTCTATTGCTGCAACATCACCTTTCACAACCGGTGCTGTTTATAGAGTATACAGTGGTGCTCATACGAACATTAACGGGCTTGACTTTACAGGTACGGTTATTGCTGATACAAGCGTAACAGTAACAAATGCGTTAGCTACAGCGCCTGGTGTTGTTAATGGAGCAGGTTTCATGAAAATGATAGCTCCTAATCTTGCAACGTACAAGTTGTTTACACCTGGCCGACGAGTAATTGCCAATATCACAGCAGCTGCTGCTGGTGTTGTTACGACACTTGTTGATCATGGTTATACAACAGGTCAAATAATTCGCATGATTGTTCCTTCAACATGCGGCATGACTGAGCTTAATGGTCAAGTAGCTACGATAACTGTATTAACTGCTGGAACATTCTCTATTAATATTGATACAACTGGTTATACAGCATTTAATTTCCCATTGCCTGCTGTTGTTCCTTTCACGCCTGCAGAAGTTATGCCTGTTGGAGAAGTAGTAACTTCTCTTGCTAGTGCAACTGAAAATGTTGGCTTTATTGGAATCACGCTTGGTAGCCTTGGTGCGGTATCTGGAACGCCTACTGGTGTTGCAAATGACGTAATTAAATGGCGCGCTGGCAAATCATTTGCTACATTTATCTAATACGTAGTAATTGTAAGAGAGGGGAGCATTTCCCCTCTCAAAATCATAAAGGAGAAGAGATGGCACTTTCGGATAAGATTAATAAAGACAATATAAAGACTAACCTTAAGTATCAACGTGATAAAGACCGCGAGATGGTTAAGGGTATCTTCCGTTTCTACGAAGTAGAAGGTGGATCGATGAGCTTTATTTTTAAGGTATATAAGGAAGACCCAGTAGAACGTTATGACTTTGTTGATGGAGAGGTTTATAGTATCCCACTTGGGGTTGCTAAGCATCTAAATAAGAACGGATGGTACCCAGTACATGTTCATACACAGACAGAGGCTGGAAAGCCTTCTATGAAGGTAGGGCAAAAAGTAAGACGATTTGGATTTCAGAGTTTAGAGTTTGTAGATATAGAAGACTTTAACTTTAATGATAAGCAGATTGTGACGGTAGATTATATTGAAAAAGGTAACTAACATGAATCTTTTCGGCCTTATTTTAACTATATTTATGTTCACTGGAATTACTCCATATTCTAACTGTATGGATAGTAGTCAAACAACGAAACATATACATACATATGAAGAATATGAGATGGAATATGTTCAAGATGAAGGGCTACCAGAGTTTATAGTTTATGAAACATATGACGGTGACCTTAAGTTTTTTATGATAATTGGAAATGCACGGCCAGATGGATTGCATTGGCATTGGCGGCTAAAGAAATAATAGGAACGCACTAATAAACTTGGAGTAGTATGCCAGACAATACACTTTCGACACTAAACGTTATAAGAACAAAAATTAGAAGGCTATCACGAAGCCCTTCACCAACGCAATTAACAGATGCAGAACTGGACGATTACATAAATACTTTTATTTTGTATGACTTTCCAGAGCATTTAAAACTATTTTCATTGCGTCAGAATTTTTCGTTCTATACTGAACCTTATGTTGATACGTATTCAACAGTTACTACTCCATCAACGCATCCGCTTTATAACTTTAAGAATAAGTATACTTCAGTAGGTAGTTATTGTTCTATTGCTGGATATACGATGTTCATGTCTCAATCTCAAGAACAATTTTATGGCATTTATCCTAAAACAAATAGCATAGCAACCATTGGAATCGGTGATGGAATTACTACAACTTTTGCAGGAACTCTTACATCCATACCCGTTTTGCGTGATAATGTTTTGTTTAGTAGTGTTGATACAGATAGTCTTGGTTTGGCGGTTATTGATTTACCAGCATATGGACTAAACTCAGCTTCACTTATTGATGCTTCAACTACTGCTACCGTTGGGTCAATAAACTATATCACTGGAGTGTATACTTTTAGCTTTCTACATGCTCCTAAGTCTGGTTCTGATGTTAAGAGTCAAACTCTTCCGTATGTTGTTTCTAGGCCAACCGCATTGCTATACTTCAATGATTCTTTTGTTCTTAGACCAATTCCAGACCAACCATATAAAGTTGAGCTAGAAGCATATATTAGGCCTACTGAGCTATTAAGCACTTCTCAGTCTCCAGATTTAGCTGAATGGTGGCAATATATAGCATATGGTGCATGTAAGAAGGTATTTGAAGATCGACAAGATATAGCTTCAATTCAAGGGATTATGCCTGAGTATAAGAAACAAGAGTTGCTCGTGCTTAGACGTACGATTATGAATCAGTCTAAAGAACGAACATCGACTATATATACAGAACAGATAAATTTATCCAGCGGGTTTGGTGGGGATAACTTTTAAGAGGTGACTAGATGGCTTTTCAATCTAATGTTCCGCTAGCTGCGGACAAACTTTCAACTTCTCAGTCAGATATTAACGGTAACTTTACTGAGATTAATACATTTGTTGCAGTTGATCACGAAGAATTCAATATAGCTGATCAAGGCAAGCACAAGAGTGCGACATTTACGCTACAGGGAGCCGATAAGTCTACTGCTGCAACAGAATTAGCTATTTACGCTAAGGCAGGGACTGGTGGGACAACAAGTTTATTTTTAAGAAAACCAAGTGATGGTACTTCTGCTGAGTTTAGTTATGCAGTAAAAGCTAACCCTGGATGCACTATTCTACCCTCTGGGATAATTATGCAATGGGGCTCTGGAAATATAGCTGAAAATGGCACTAGTGTTAATATTCCACTTGCTATGAGCTTTGGTACATATCTTAGCTGTCAGGCTACAACACTTACTCTTCCAGCTGGAGCAATAGAAGATTCAATAGTAACCGCTACTGATGGGGGTATCTCAGCAGGCGTTTCACATGTTTATGTGCAAAGAAAAAGCGCATGGAAGGGAGCGATCACGGTTAACGTTTTTGCTATAGGATACTAAGATGGCAAACGATCGTTTCCTTATAGCTCCGATCCAGACCGGATTACAGACAGATTTGAAGAACTGGCTTATCGCAGATGATGCATATGAGCAATTAGATAACGTGTATGTTTTTCGTGGACGCGTTAGGAAGCGATTTGGCGGACGACTTACTGGTACTGGTTCTACTTCTGATATAACTGCTCCACTGTTTTCTCGTGCTCGTATAGCTTTAACTGGAGGCTCAAGATTTGGAACTACTGACGGTGCTGGTAGTGCAACGGGTACGATACCAGGTTCAAAGTTTAAGGTAGGTCAGGCATTTTCAATAGGTGAAGAAATTTTCACAGTTTCCTCACTTGGAATACCTTCGACTATGCTTACAACTGGATCTTCAACTACTATGACATTTGATACAACATCTGGAGATTTTGTTTTTGCAGGTGCTAGTCTTAGGACTCAGATATTCTTTTACCCAGCTGAACCTATTATGGGGATCACTCTTTATGAGCAGGGAGCAATTATACAGCATGACGCCTATGCGTTTGATACACAGTTTGCTTATAAGTACTCTGGCGGGTCATGGATTCGCATAGGAACAGCTGTATGGAAGGGTAATAACTCCAATTTCTTTTGGGCAACTAACTGGGAAGGAGCTAATACCTCACTTGTTCAGTTATTTGTTACAAACTATAACGCTGTAAAGTCTGGTGCACCAGGTGCTAATGATGACCCAATATATTCATTTGATGGAACTACTTGGACAGCCTTTAACCCCAAGTTTTTAACTGCAGGCTCTGGCAATTATGTTCAGACTTGTAGGATAATAGTTCCTTTTAAAGACAGACTAATTCTATTAAATACAATAGAAACAAATTCAACAGCAACGACAAATTCACATTATCCAGCTCGTTGCAGGTATTCACATAACGGAGTTCCCTTTCCAGCGTCTCCTGTGAAAATAGGGACAACAAGTGCTACTGGAGCTTTAGCTGGAACGCTTGCTGGAGGGGCCACAGCTGGCAAGGTAGGTCAGATGTATACTATTGGCAACGAAGTATTTACGGTAACTACTGGCGCTGCTGGTGTTCAAGTAATGGCTAGATCTGGATCAACATGGAAAGCTACTACATATACTTTTAATATAACAACTGGAGCATATAACTTTGTAGCTGCCGCTCCACTTGCAGATCTTTACTTCTATGCTTCTGGTGGTTCTGCTTGGCTTGAGCATAATCAAGCTGGATGGGATGGAGCTGGATGGATAGATGCATCAACTGACGAAGAAATAATAAGTGCTGAGTTTATTAAAGACAGACTTATTGTGTACTTTGAAAGGTCTACTTGGGAATTGGCCTATACTGGAAACCAGGTTCAACCATTTGTATGGCAAAAGATTAACACCGAACTAGGCTCTGACGCTACGTTTTCATCAGTTGCATTCGACAAGGCTATCTTAACTATAGGTAATGTTGGCATACATGCCTGTAGTGGTGGCAACGTTGAGCGTATAGACACGAAAATCCCTAATAAGATATTTGATATACGCGGTGAGAATAATGGCATAGAACGCATAAATGGCATAAGGGATTTCTATACTGAAGCTGTTTATTGGACATTACCACAAGTTGGGTGTGATGCATTATCTAATATATTTCCTAACAAGGTGCTCGTTTATAACTATAAGAATGATTCATGGGCTATGAATGATGATTGTATAACGTGCTTTGGGTATTTTGAGCAGCAAGATGATACTGTATGGGCTAATGCTGACTTTTCGTGGACTGCAACTGAAAGAACTTGGGTATCTGGTATTTCTCAGGCTGATTTTAGGTCTGTACTTGCAGGAAACCAACAAGGTTACGTATTTATAGCTGATTCTACTAGAAATACTAATGCTCCTGTTATGCAGATAACCGATATAGCTTATGCTGCCAATACGACAACGTTAACTATAGAAAATCACTCATTACATGATGGTGATTATATATATATAAAAAATGGACTTGTTACTGGGGTTGTTTCATTAGATCTTAATGAGAATAACTATAGAGTCTCAGTTGCTACGGTAAATACTATAACCATCGGCGATAAACCATTTACTGGCGTTTATCTTGGCGGAGCGTCTGCTACTCGAGTATCAAGGATTAATATAAAATCTAAGCAGTGGAATCCATATATAGATAAGGGCCAGAACGTAGAGCTTAGCAAGATAGATTTTTGTGTTGAGCGAACATCTACAGGAGCCGTGACTGTTGATTACTTTGCTTCTAGTTCTGGAATATCTCTTCTTACTGATGGTTTAGCTAGTGGGACAACGCTAGGAACGAATGTTTTAGAGACATCACCATATACTATTGTTACTTCTGAGGGTTATCAGGATAGACTTTGGCATTCTGTTTATTTTCAAGGTGATGGAAATGGCGTTCAGATAAATATTAAGTTAAGTGATGAACAGATGCTAGTTCCAGCAATAACTCAAGAAGCATTTTCACTTGAAGGGTTAATTTTACATCTAAAACCTTCTAGTAGATTGGAATAATATGGCTAATAATAGTGCTGGGACGTTTCTACCAACGACTCAAGTATGGGACGTAACAGAAATAAAAGAAGTAGATGTAACTAAGCCAGAGTTTAAGGAGCTTCTAGTACGCATGTATCAGAACCTCAACCGTATGGCGGTGACTATTAACAACAAAGAATCTTCTAATTATGAAACAGCGGAAACGGTCAAGGGCCAGGCGTTCTTCCCCAATAAGGCCCTTGACTCTTCTACTAGTTCTACACCAGAACATCGTCAGGTTTATAATAAGGTTATAGATTTTGGAGCACTGCCTAATGCTACTACTAAAAGCTATGCTCATGGAATAACTCTTAACAGAGGAGCAACCTTTACTCGTATGTATGGATGTACTACTAGACAGGCTAATCCGAACGCTGTTCATCCAACATTTAGTGCTTTACCTTTGCCGTATGCTTCTAGTACGGTAAATAATTCTATATCTATAGCCGTTGATGCTAATAATCTTATAATAACGACGGCAATTGATTATAGTGATTACACAACAACGTATGTAGTTTTAGAATATTTAAAATCATAGGGGCGCATTATGTCAGGATTTGGCGATTTCTTTATGGGGACTAAGGAGCGAACAACTCAGACCCCAAATTTCAACCCACAGCAAATGACCGCATTGCAGCAATTACTTGGATCATCCATGCAAGGTTTGCAAGGCAATAAGTTTGATTTTGCTCCAATAGAACAACAAGCAAGACAAGGATTTCAACAGCAAACTGTTCCAGGGATTGCAGAAAGATTCTCTCAGATGGGTTCAGGTGGTGGTCAAAGATCTAGTGCATTTGCAGGATCATTAGGGCAGGCAGGAGCTGGTCTTGAGGGAAATTTAGCATCAATGAGGCAAGGTTACGGGATGCAGCAGCAAGGTAATCTAATGCAGCAATTGCAAATGGCTTTACAGCCTCAGTTCTCAACACAATTCAGACCTGCGCAAAGTGGTTTTTTACCTAACTTTGCAGGACGTGCTATGGGTGGTGGAGCAGAAGGGTTGATGAAATTATTACCTCTATTGATGGGTTTATAAGGAGACGTTATGCTACAAGTATTAGATTATGGTAATAGAGCTACTAAGGCTGGTTCTTCTATTGGTAGTGCTATGGGACAAGGTGTTGGACAAGGTCTAAGTGGTGCTTTGGGTCAATACGCAAATATAAAAATTAATGATATTCTTCAGCGCAAGCAGGAAGAACATGAAGAAAGAATGCGTCAAAAAACAGCTTCTGAATGGTCCAGGATTCTTGAAGAAAGAAACTTTGATCCTCAAGCTGCTAAACTTATAGGAATGATGGCGCATAAGCCTGAAGTTCAAGAGAAACTTATGCAGTTATTTGCTCCAGACCAGTCTATTCAACAAAGCCAACCTCAGCAAGCTGTTGCTAGCAATATGAATAATGGACAAGGCCAACCAATGGCTATTGCAGCAGCAATGCAAAGCCCACAACAAGGACAACAATCAGTTAAAAGTATGTATCCACCTCCAGGAGATAACTTAAGTTATGAGCCTAGAGTGAATACATCAGGAGCTCAACCTAACCAATTTGGTAGTTTATCTAATCTATTAGCTCCATATAATCAATTTGGACAAGATATTGGACAACAGCAACAACCTCAGGAACCTAGTCAATACTCTAATAATCTTCCTATCCCTATGATTAGTGAAGAAGCTCCTAGACAAACTGAACCTAGAAAGTTTCCAATAAATATAAGGGGATCTGAGACAAGAGGGGATGGGGTTACTAAGGCAAACTATCTTGAAAAGGTTAGAGAATATGAAGAACGCAAAGGATTTAAGGAAAGAGAGTTTTCCTTTGCAAAACAGCAACATATAGATAAAAGTAACGAACCTTTTCTTAAAGAAGTTAGAGCATTAAAAGATAAAAGTGATGGAATTATCGCAAAAGTTAATTCAGCGCGAGAAATGTTAGATACTGGTAAGGTTGCATTCGGTATGAGTGGGTATAAGCCATTAGTTCTTCAGAATACTGAAACGCAGAGATATTTTTCTGCAATTGAAGAAATGGTTAACGATATGCTTAAGGGAACTGGGCCATCAACTAAGTTTAAAATAGATTTTATGAGAGGTATTAAACCTTCTTTGACTTATAGTAAGGAATCTCAACACGAAATCCTTAATAGATTAGAAGCACAAGCACAATCCGATAGAGCTTATGCAAATTTAACTGATGAAAAAATATTAGAAAATGATGGAGAACAACCTAAAGCCTTAGAGCAATTAGTTAATCGTGACTTTAAGAAAATAGCAGAATCTATAAATAAACACGGCTTAAAGTCAGTATCCCAAGGAAATATAGAAAATCAACAGGATAAAAATACTTATAATTTACTTAACCCTGAAGAAGAAGAAAAAAAAGCTCCTTGGTATGAATCTCCATTAGGACAAGTACCAAAATATGCAGCTATAGCAGCTGAAAAAGGTGTTATTGAGCCTTTGCTTGGTGGAACAGGCTCTTTAATTTCTTTAGGCGCTGATATTGCTAAATGGGCTACTGGCGGTAGAACTAGTAGCTATTCTGAATGGCAAAAAGAGAATCCAGAATTTTATGGATTGCCAACTATGGAGCAGGTCGCAAAAGTAGCTAAGAAGATAACTTCTGGGTATACAGAGCCAGAAACTGAATTACAGAGTGCTTGGGCAAATGTTACAGGCTTAATTGGAGCATTAATGTCTCCTGCAAAGGCAGTAGCTGGGCTTGGGAAGTTAGCAATTCCAAAAGGATTAACAATGGCTTCAAAGATATGGCTTCCGTTTGCTGGTAAAGTTTCGTTAGGTAGAGCATTGGGTTTAACAGCAGCTGGATATACAGGAGAGAATGTAGCTGATTTTTTTGGAGCTGGTGAAGGTATTAAAGGATTAACTAAAGCTGCATTTATGCTTACTGCTGGATCTTATGGAACAAAGGATAAAATAGCAAAGCTTATAACACATGAGAGTAATCACTACAAGTCAGCATTTGCTGGGCAAGAAGAAAATATTAATGAAACAATAAAGAAACTTGAAAAATTTCAGAGGACCCATAGAATACCTCTTTCTCCGTTTACCGAACAAGTTGGTGATTTAGCCGGTAGAGCAGTACAGAGATTAGGTAGGACTGCAGACCGAAAAGGTAGCATTAGTGTTAATGAGTTGATAAATGCGAGACAAGAGCTAAGGGAGAATACTAAACTTTCGTATTATCCTAAAGTATCAGGGCAGGCACATCTTCCTAAAGAGAGTAGGAGATATGTTAAACAACTAGATGATATTATATCAGAACCAATCAATACAGCAGGAGAGACTAATCCAGAAGGAATAGTATCTTTAGCTAGGATGGAAGATCTTTACGCTGGACAGCAAGAAATGAAGAAGGCGATTGATTTTGCTAGAGAGAACATGTCAGATAAAATACATTGGAGCAGAGCTATAACAATGATTTTACAAGGAACTTATAAAGAACCAATGAAAGCGATGCGAGTATTGCTTAAAAATAAAGAAATAAGAGAAGTATACATAGATACTATTAAAGCAGCTGCAAATCAGAGTAAGAGAGCATTTATTAGGAATTCAGAGAAATTGGATAGAATGTATAAACATGAAGAGAAGAAAAAAATGAATAAATAATCTTAATATCCTCTAGGGTCTTCATCATAGTCACCGTTATCTATTTCAGGGGTAGGTACCAAGAGAAAGAAGATTATTACTATTATTACTATTGTTAGTATCATTTATATTGTTCCTCACGTTTTATACGCTCTAAGACAGCGCCTATTATATACTTTCTAATCGTTATATTTCTCCACGTGGCTTGTGTTTTAATCTCATTATGCAAGCCGCGTGGTACATCAACTACCAATCTCTTTACATCAGATACTTCTTTAACTTCTTCCATTAATCCTCCTATTTGTAGGTGTTATTTAACTAATTATAGTTTACCATATTATGTGTAAATGTACAGGATAATTATTAATTCTTGAAACATTATCCGCATGAGAGCATGCTTCTGTAAATGGAGGTAAAATTTAACCCTTTTTTTCAGGAGCAAATATGTCAGTAAACTATCCTCTTAATACAGCCTATGGCTTAAATCAAGCACTTGTTGCAGTTACCAATCCTCCTATTGTTAGTGCTCGTAACCCAACAGTTCGTGATAAAGGTCAAATTGGCCAAATATGGGTTAATAAAACCACCGCTATTGTATTCTTTATGTCTAAGATAACTGCCAACAGCTATACATGGATTGCTACTGCTGCAGCCGCTGCTTCTTATACTGCTGCTGGATTAGTTACAGCTGGAACAGGCCTTGTAGCCACAACCGGTACAGGAACCCCTAGCGGAGCAGGACTTCATGTTGCTGCAGATGGTGCTAGTATTATTGGTGATATAGCAGTAACTGGCGGAATAGCAGCCAGTACAACAATAGCAGCAACCGGAGCAGTGACTTCAGGAGCTATTCTTACAGTACTTGCTGGTGGTGCTACAATAACTGGAGCAACTGCTGTTACTGGTGCTATTACAGCAACAACTTCAATTGCTTCTGGGTCAACTCTTGCTGCTGGAACATCATTTGATGTTGGAACAACTGCTGTTATTGGAACAGGTTTAACAGTAACCGCTGGCGGTGCTGCTATTGCTGGAACAACAACAATTAACACAACTACCGCATTGACAACAACAATTGGACGAGGCGGAACAGGACTTCTCAATCTTGGGAATGTAACTGGAGCTACAACGATTCACGGTAATGATGTTACCATCAAACTTGGTGATGCTGCCGGTGCGAAGAAATTATTAATAACAGATAATGCTGATGCATTAATATGCTCAATAGACTCAAATGGACTCATTACTGCTGACTCTGGAGTTTCTGTAACAACAGGTAATGTAGCTGTAACAACAGGCGATATTACATCAACAATTGGAGATATAACAGCAACTGAAGGAAATATCACAACCACGCTTGGTGACATAACAGCCACAGAAGGTGATATTACTGCAACACTTGGCGCAATCACAGCCACAGAAGGTGATATTACTGCTACGGACGGTGATGTAATAATCTCCACAGCTACTAAGGGCTTACAGCTTCCAGGAGCGATTAGAATTATAACAGGTGCCGGTGTTCCAGCTAATGTATTAGCGCTTACCCTTGGTGATCTATATATCAGAACTGATGGCGGAGCAGCCGCTACACGTATATACATTGCAACTGGGGTCGGATCGTGGACAACAGTAACATGCGCATCCTAAGGAAATAACCACTTCGTTCTATACAGTCCCATTTGAAACACAAAACTTATGGGATTGTATTTACTCGGTGACAACATAACAGTCCAAGGATATTCTGTACTTAGTGGTATATTTTAATCTCTTTACTTGAAGGATTCTTATAATGGAACAAAAAGCATCACTTATTTTCGAAGTTGTTAAAGAAGAACGACGTTATCAATTCATTATCCCAGTAGGAGCTCCATTTGGTGAAGTATTTGACGTGGCATTTGAATTATTAAATGCTGCTGAACAGCTTCAAAAACAAGCACTTGATGGTGCTAAGAAATCATTGGAAGAATCAAAGGAAGCTAACGCAGAGGTTGTAGCTTAGCTACAAGTAGTTTTACTAAGGGAAGCGTTTTCCTTTGGGGTAGCTGGTTGATGGGGTATCAACCAGCTACATAATTCTATAACGATGGAGTTGGAAAATGTCATCTAAAAATACTGTACAAGCGATTGTTGTTCATGAGATAGACGCAGCAGCGTTAGGGGCTCCTGGTTGGACACTAATGACAAATTCTGGGTTGGAGCACTCTTGCTTTATGATTAGGTTTATCAATACATCTGACGTAGATATAGCAATAAGTTACGATAATGCATCAACAAACGAGATTGTTCGTGCAAATTCAGATGTTACTCTTAATTTTCAATCAAATTCTAGCCCATCTGGACATGTTGCTATGATGGCAAAAGGTACCAATGTATGGTGCGGAAGTCTGGTTGCTGGTGTTGGTGCGATAAGTTTGGTTGGGTATTACCAAGTTTAATAAAGTGGGTTATCCACAATAAGTGGATTATCCACAATTATAGGAGAAGACTATGTCATTGGCTATACGACTCATGCCTGAACCTGTTCGTAGCGTAGCTTTTGGATCAATAAGTGACGTCTATCAGGGCATGGGAACAGCCATGACAAGACCGATCCGAATGTTTACATTGCAGAATATGACAGACGCTAACATGATGTTTTCGTTTGATGGTGTTCATGATCATATACCGTTACCTTCATGGGGATATCTAATCTTAGATATTACGGCTAATAAAACTAACACTCAGGGGTTTTTTCTAGCAGAAGGTCAACGCCTTTATGTAAAAAAACTCACTGTTGGTGATGTTCCTACTGTTCTTGGAGTATATCTATCTACCTTTTATGGAGATAATCTCTAGAAAGGAGATAATATTATGAGCTCTATGGGAACATTCAATTTTGTTTCAATTGAGACACTTACTGGAAATACTGGCGGAAAGATTCACGCTGTTGCTAGTAATATCTCCATCCTAGGGGCTGGTGGTTTAACAGTTGCTGGTAATGCTACTTTAGGTACACTTACAATTTCTGGTCCTGGAGGCCCAACTGGCAATTTAGTTACAGGCTTTATAACTGATGTTGGTGGGAATGTGGTCCCAACAATTTTAGGGGTAGTTGATCTTGCTGGTGGTAATAACATTACAGTATCTGGTTCTGTATTAAATACAGCAACATTTCACCTTACAGGAACTACTGATCATGCAGTACAGTTAGGAAACGCTACTGGAAGCTTAACTTCTTTAGCAGCAGGTACAACAGCGTATGTACTAACATCAAATGGTGCTGATAGTGATCCTAGTTGGCAAGCTAGTGTTAATTCTGTTACTGGCGGTACTAATATATCAACATCTGGTACAGCTGCTGATCCAGTTATCGATCTTGATGCTACGATAACTCTTACTACTGTAAATGCTACTACATTTGACACTAATATTGCTGCTGCTGGTGTAACGCTTGCCGGAACTTCACTACTTGCCGATGGTACAGATGCTGATATAGACATAAACATAACTTCCAAGGGTGCAGGGCATGTAGTTATCGATGATCTTCAACTTACAACTGATCTTGCTGTTACAGAGGGAGGGACAGGAGTTTCCACACTTACAGATCACGGTGTGCTTTTAGGGGCTGGTGCAGCTGCTATTACTTCATTAGCTGTTGGTACAGCAACGTACGTATTAACGTCAAATGGTGCTGGTGTAGATCCTAGTTGGCAAGCTAATGCTAGCGGTAGTGTTAACTCTGTTACTGGTGGTACGAATATATCCACATCCGGAACAGCTGCTGATCCAGTAGTTGATCTTGACGATACTATTACATTAACAACAGTAAATTCAACTACGTTTGATACTAACGTAGCTGCTGCTGGCGTAACACTTGCTGGAACTTCACTGCTCGCTGATGGTACAGATGCTGATATAGACATAAATATCACAGCAAAGGGTACAGGGCATGTAATTATTGATGATTTACAGCTGACTACCGATCTTGCTGTTACGGAAGGTGGCACAGGAGCTTCTACGCTTACAGACCACAGTGTGCTTTTAGGATCTGGGACTGATGCTATTACTTCTTTAACTGTTGGTGCTGCTGGAGAAATACTAACTGGTGTATTAAATTCAGATCCAGCATGGCTTGCTGCAGGTACCGCAGATCAGGTACTAACGGCTCATGGTGCTGCTAGTGCTGTAACCTGGGAAACACCTAGCGATCTATTAACCATTAATGCTCAAGTAGGGACTACTTACACACTTGCGCTTACAGATTCTTCAAAACTAATTACGCTATCAAATGCATCTCCAATTACATTAACTATCCCTTTAAATAGTTCTGTTGCTTTCAGTATAGGAACACAGATTCTACTAAATCAACTAGGGGCTGGTAACGTTACTGTAGCTGCTACAGGTGGTGTGACTATTAATAGTTATGATAGCGATGTTGTTTTAAGCGGACAGCATTCAGTAGCTGGATTAATTAAGATAGGAACTGATTTGTGGTTACTATTTGGAGACATAGCATGATTGTAAATAAAGTTATTGCCGATAACGTAATTAGGAGTTCTTGATGGCAAAAAGATTGACCGGATTAAGTGCTTTATCTTATATGGGAGTAGAAGCTACTACTCCACCTCAACTTATACAAGGTAGTAGATCTCCTACTACTAGTGACTATATCGGACATGATATAGGAGAGATTTGGCTCGTTAAAGGTACTGAGCAAATTTGGATACTTGTTGGTAAAGCGGCTAGAGTTGCCAATTGGGTACTTTTAGGTGGCGGAACACAAAGTATTATTCAGACTGATGATGCAGCAGATACTGCTATTATTTCTATACCTGTTGTTAGTGGATCTATGGTTACATCAACTATTACACTTAATGGAATACAGGACGATTTCACTGATTGTGTTGGTGGTGAGATTATAGCTACTGCGTATCGTCCATCTGGAGGAGACGTGTTGCTTGTAGGTGTAGCTAGTATTAATGTTGGCAAAAGCGCATTAGCTTTAACTGCTGGCGTAGATGCAAACGTTAATGTAGCCACCCAAACACTTGAGGTTTATGTCCATGGTGTTGTCGCAGAGACATGGAACTGGATGGCTGTTGTAGAAACACTGTATACACCTAATAAAGCTTAAGGAGAATATAATGTCAGGACGTCAAGGGTTTACCTCAGATAGCATTATAACTTACGTTTATCAAGAATCTCCAAGCGTTTCTTCGGTAGCTTTAGGTATAGATGGTGGAGATGATCATGCTTGGAAATTAAAAGCGCTACAAACAAATGGAGCTACTCCAGATGGCACATGCCATGTAAGAATAGATTCACTTGCTGATGGTGATATAACTTTTACACCAAATGGTACTGGTAGAGTTGTTGCTGCTACTGGAATTACTGCAACAACAGGTGGGTTAACTGTATCAGCCGGAGACATAACTTTAACTCCAATAGCTGCTACTGTTAATGGAGTTGTAAGAGCTTCTAGTACTGGTGTCTTAACAACTTTAGAGGATAGCACTGTTGATGGTCAGGTATTGATATCTGCAGCTGCAGGAGTTCCAGCGTGGACTTCTTTAACAGCAGGTACAAATATAACCATTACACCTGGGGCTAATAGCATCTCTATAGCAGCTGCTATTACGGATGTTACATGGTCAGAAGAAACTGGTGCAACTACTGCTTTGGAAGTTGCTCATGGCTATGTTATGAATAACAACACATTAATTACGGCAACACTTCCAGCAACTGCTGCTCAGTTTTCTACAATAATAATTACTGGTAAAGGTGTTGGTGGTTGGTTGATAGCACAAAATGCCGGACAGACTATACATTATTTGGGATCTGACTCAACTCTAGGGGTTGGTGGATCTTTAGCATCAACTAATTCTTATGATTGCTTAGAACTTGTATGTATAACAGCTAACACTAGTTTCGTTGTTAGAAATAGTGTTGGTAATTTGACGATCGTTTAATTCCTTTAGGAGATACTTTAATGGCAACAATGAATAGTATTAATAATAAAGCATATGTATTTACGAGTGATACGAGCATTCTAGCTGGAACAAACATAACAACCACAGCTGGTTACGTATCGATTGGCGCTACATCTGCTGATGCAGTAGCACAGAATTTAAACTTCTTGAAGTCTCGTTCTGGTGCAGTTATAACAACTGGTGACGTACTTGGTGAAATATCCTTTAAAGGTCATGATGGAACCGGAAATATCACAGCATCTCGTATCGTTTCGACATCATCTGGAACAATAGCTACTGATAGAGTAGGATCTGATTTAACATTCTATACACATAAAGACACAACTGACGCTGCTGTATTACGTATGACAATCGGAACTGCTGGTAATGTCACTATCGCTGCTCCTGAAGCAGGCGTAGGACTTACTGTAGCATCTGGCGGAGTTACCGTAACAGCTGGAGATATTACTTCCACAGCTGGCGACGTATCTATTGGTAACGTAGCTGCAGATGCAACTGCTCCTATTGCTTACTTTAAGAAGAGCCGTGCTGGTGCAGTATTAACAACTGGCGATTTGATTGGAACATTGAAGTTCGCTGGTTATGATGGTACGCAATATACAGATGGTGCTAGAATCACATCAACATCTTCAGGTACAGTTGAATCTACACGATTGGCTGCTGATCTTAAGTTTTACACCCATCCAGACAGTGCACTTGCTGATCCAATATTGCGTATGACATTAGCCGAAGCTGGCAATGTAACTATAGCTGCTCCTGATGCAGGCGTTGCATTGACTATTACCGACGGTGGTCTTACAGTTACTTCTGGTTCAACGATAATTACACCATTTGCTACTGCAGCTGCTGGTATTGTAACAAAGACTGTTACGACAGGTGAACTTGGGTATCTTGATAACCCAGTAGTTGATGGACAAGTACTTGTTTCTGCTTCTGATGCGTCTGAACCAGTATGGGCATCAATTACTGCTGGAAGTAACATCACAGTTACTCCAGGTACGCATACAATAGAAATTGCTGCTACAGCTACTCTTATTCCATGGACGGTTAAGGTAGATGATTTTGCTGTAGTTGTTGATAATGCGTATATTTGCAATAAGGGAACGCTCGTTACGGCTACTCTTCCGGCTACTGCAACTGTTGGTCAGAGAATGAATATAACTGGTATCGGCGCTGGTGGTTGGCTTGTAGCTCAAAATGCTAGCCAAATGATTCATTTTGGCTCAGTAACAACGACAACAGGTGTTGGCGGATCACTTGCTTCTACTGCAGATCGTGACTCAATAGAGTTTATCTGCGTAGTAGCTGATCTGGAATTCCAAGTTATTAGCTCTGTTGGTAATATCACAGTAGTTTAACTAATTTATATGGCCGGTAGTTAATTTTACCGGCCATATAATAAAACTAGGAGAAAA
>Ga0222700_1000111_pt1 | contig 16613 bp, 25 predicted proteins | sample AntAcemetage1454_FD_181013 | JGI IMG/M metagenome (GOLD analysis project Ga0222700, IMG submission 181013) | Saline water microbial communities from Ace Lake, Antarctica - #1454 | ecosystem: Environmental > Aquatic > Non-marine Saline and Alkaline > Saline | place: Antarctica: Ace Lake...
TGATTATAAAATCTCATGTAAGAAAATGGTTTAAAGACCATAACATCAGAGTTCAAGACAAAACTTATCGTGCTGTGAATGATGCACTTATCGAAATCTTAGAGAAATCTATAATTAGAACTAAATTATCTAGGATGAAGACCGTTTCTCCTAAACACGTTTAAGATGGTATACCAAAACGATTTTTTATTATGCGGTGGGGTTGTTCCCTGCTGTGATTTTTCTTTTGAGGATAATGATGTAACGCCTACTGGTGATTTTTGGGCTGATATTAATTCTCTAACTAAATTAAATAATCGAGTTAGGACACTAAGTCGTTTAGGTCATTATGACCTTAGTGACTTAAGCGACTTAAGAAGTTGGGAAGAGCTAAACAAATCTCTATCCGTTCAACAAAACGGTAGAGTTAGGTTAGTCACTACTTTGTATATACGGCCTAAGTGTCCTAGTGTCCTAAGCATTTTTTGAAGAAATTAAACAATGGAAAAAATAACAAAAACACAGCAAATAAACAAGAAAGATGTAAATAATTTTATGGATTTTCTAGACCATAAGACTTTTTGGTTACATATTTTCAACCCAACAATAGCGGGAGAATACCAAAAAGGAGATATGAAAAGCCTATTTAGTTCAGATCGAAAAGAAATAATAAAAGAGATTGAGAATAAAGAAAAAGAAGAAGTTAAACAACTGGGGGTGGATTTAGAATGAATGATAAACACGCAGAAGAATTGATTAAGGCATTGGATGAAATTGATAGTACGTTAATGAGGATTGCTAATTCTCTTTCTTCATTGGTTAGTGTGCAGGAGGGACAGTATGGGAGTTGATATGAAACCTAGTTATTTTGGTAAGTGCTACGCCTGCAAGCAGATGAAAGAAATTGTTAGTTGTATTTCATGGGCTACACAAAATGGTTCAGATGGTAAAAAAGTATTTGGTGGATATAGAAACTTTTGTGCTGATTGTGAGAAAGAATTAGGGATTGGTGTTAATCGTGCTGTGAATGTTAAGAAGCTTTCTGATATTAAAGAGAAAGTTGATTTGTCTAAATATCGGAAATGTTCTAAATGTAAAATGTATTATTTGAATAGCTGTGATTATTCGAGTATATGTTTAGTTTGTTATGGGAGGGCGAAAAATGTATGATGCGGATAAGCCTTATTATTTGAAGATGTTAAAGGATTCTGGGACGTATAAGAAGGATGAAGAATATTGTGTTTTAGGCGTTGATGCTTCTAATTTAATTAATACAGGTAAAGCTAAAGTAATTACTAAAGAGGAGTTTGGAGATACTGGGTTTAACGCTGTTGAAGAATTAGGTAATTCTGTTTATCAATGTTCAGTATGTAATAAGGATTTGGAACTAGATGAAGAAGTTGATGGTATTTGTATTGATTGTGAACTGACAAGAAAAGAACAGATGTTTTATGAAGAAGATACGGATTACTATTTTAGGATAGATAAGGATTGTGAAGTTGAGGGAGTTGAGTATAAAGGTGGGTGGAGTTATATTGTTAATAGTAAACAGGCGTGGCTATTGAATATGTCTAAGTATGCTAATGAGATAGACAAGGAAGCTTATGGCAATGCTCCTAAAGAACCAGAGGAAGAAGATGAAGATTCCCCTCAAACATCCACAAGCCCAAAAGAATTGCTTAAAGATGGATTACGAGGACAGGTATTAGAAGTTATACAGCCGAATATAATTAACTGGATTGAGGAAGATAAGGATTGGGAGAAAGAAATAAAACCACGTCTAACTTTAGCTTTAAGTTCTGGAGAAGTTTACAACGAGGATAATATTGATTTATTCTTTATGGGACATTTTAAAGATAAAATTAAAGGTAAGTTGCAGTTAATCGAACAACACAAAGAAAGAATACCAATCATAAAAAGATACGTTAAGGAAACTGATATTAAAGAATGGGATGAGAAGAAAGGGAGAGAAGTTAAGACAGGGAAGACAGAACAGATACAAAAATATCTTATGATTGGAGAAAAGCTTGATGGCCGTTCTGCCGGTATATGCACAGAAACTTATAGCGAAGATATGAATATTTATCAGTTAGTAAGTGAGGACAATAAAAAATATATTGTTTTTTGTAAAGAAGACTTACCTAATTGCTCTTGTGAGTTAGAAGGTATGATTATGGAAATGGAAGACAATGCAGATATTACTAAGAACTTAAAACTACCATCCATTACTAGAGGGTTCTTAATGAAATCTTTTGATCCTTCGGTTAAAATATTAACACGAGAGCAGATAATAGACTTTACAAAAACTAGAGGTATAAACTTAGAGAGATGGGATAATTTCTTGGGTTATCACGAACTAGGCTCAATAAATAGATTTTCAGAAGAGTTCACTAGGTTGAGGTCTTCATGGATATTAAGCGGTAAGAAAGATGGATCTCCTATGCACATTATTGTTTATGGTATACCTGGAAGTAAAAAGTCTGGATTGCTAGAAGGAATTAGTTATAAATTCTCTGATAATAATATTATTCTTGAGGGCGGTAATTCTACTATTAAGATGTTGAAACCTGCGTTTAAAGAAAAACCTGCAACACTAGGACATTATGCAAACGCCGAAAGGGTTGCTTTGGTTGATGAAGTTGGAAAGATGGCGGAGAACGAATTAAACAAACATCAATCATCAATTCAAAACATTTTCGGAGATTGTAATTTCTTATTTGACCATAAGAAAAGGATTGTTGGTTCTGGTAATAACAATGATTGTAGTGTTGAAGCTACGTTTAAGGGGCTTGAGGCAACAAATCCTATAAGTAATATGCCAACAATCGCCCATCATGTAGGGACTATTGATGGTACAAATATGTCTAGGAAGATTAATTGGGTGCAAGATGAGGAAGAAACAGAGTTTTTGTTTAGTGAAGAGGCAATTTTGAGACTTCCCCCTACACACAATACTATATATAAACAATTTTTAGAGGGGGATATTAAAAATATAAAAAACAATATAGATATAGTTGATTGTGTTGGGGGGATTTTCTCTAGTAGGGATGAGTTCCTTACTCTCTTTGACACTTCTAATAGTTTTGAATGTGAGTTGGATAATGATAAAATACAATCAATCTATAATTCAATCCTACAATTAGCACGAGAACCAATGAAAACAACTGTGTGGCAACCTAGAGGACTTAGGCACACTTTCTTATTGATTGATGGATTGGTTAAGGAAAGATGTTTGTTTAAAGATTATGATGTTTCTTTTGAACCAAAGCAAGAAGATTATGATATGGCCGAGAGAATTTTAGTAAGAATGGTAAAAGGTTGGGATACTGACATGTCGCCAAAGGAGGATTTAAAATGATAACCAAAATGAATCCTAAGCATAATACTTTTTGTTTATCTGCGGAAGATGTAAAAGCTATAATGTCATTTACAATCGGAAGAACAGATTTTTATTGGGAGTATTGCAATGGTGTACCATACTGCAAGAAGAAAGAACTTACTGCGGAAGATTTGAATAACCACCTTGTAGGAACTAAGGTATTCGGTGGTTCTCCATTTATTGATAATGAGACTATAATGTTTGGTGGTGTAGATTTTGATGCGCATCGCGATACGAACGATACAGAAGAAGATTATCAGAAAAAAATAATAGAAGCGCAGAGTGATGCAAAAGAAGTGTATGAATATCTGAAAGGTTGGAAGCTACCAGTTGTTCTTAATTCTTCTGGGAGTGAAGGAAGACACGTTAGATATTACTGCGCAGGTGCGCCTGCTAAGAATATTAGGATGTATCTTAAATTTGTTTTGTTTAAATTATTGGGTGATCCAAATAAACATGAGGTATTTCCTAAACAAGATAATCTATGTGAAGAAAGGCCTTATGGTAATCAGATGAAGATGGCTCTTTGTATTCATCCGAAGAAGAAGAAACGTGCTAATGTTATTGCAGGGGATAAGATATTAGGTATTAAGGATAGTATAAAAGTTATGCGAATGGCACTAGAGAACGCCGGAAACATCCCTAAATTTTCACAACAAGATTATGATACAATCCAATCTTTAGATAAATCTTATGCTTATGTAGAGAAATATAATACAGCAGAGTATACCGAATCTATGCAAGATATACCAAAGTATTGTTCATTCTTTGAAGATGTTGCGACTAAGTATTCTCTACCGAGTAAAGATAAATATTCCAGGCATTTCTGTTTGGATTCTAATATGGCTGGGTATGGAATGACACACCCAGAAACAAGAATAGCTTACGCAAATGCACAAGGTCGGACTAGTCATACTGCGTTTGATAATTGGAAGAAGTATTGGATAGATGGTAAACCAGAATTTAAGTGTGGGATGATTGTTGCATATCTTCGTAACCACTCGAAGCATGGAAACAAGAACGCATTAAAAGGATTGAAGAAATGTTTATCTTGTCCTAAGTTTAAAGAATTTATGTTAAAGAAATTGCCAGTTAGAGGTTGGGCAAAATCTATGTCCATAATCAAATTCGCAGAGAAACATAACTTCACTAAATGCCCTAAGTGTAAGAATGATTTTAGGTTTACGGATTCGCATGGTTTTTATGAATGTGATAAATGTAATTATAGAGGCGGATTAACTAAATTTGCAGAATTAATATTGAGGTATAAAGATGAATAAAATAATAATAAATACAGGGCGGACACGTTGCGAAATATGGAGCAGGGTAGTTGGTTATCTTAGACCATTATCAAGATGGAACGAAGGCAAGGTTTCAGAGTTTAAAGATCGCCTTCACTTCTCACTCAAGAATAATAAGGGAGGTAAGAATTAATATGGAAGATAAAAAATTAAAAAAAGTCTATGAAAAGATTAATGACATAAGGATGATGATAGGTGGAACACTCTCAGCTGAAGGTGTCACACATGAAGATTTTGTAAAAGACTTAAATTATGTCAGTGAAGAATTAGACAAGATAGTAGATGATTACAACAAACAATAAATTATTCGCCCCATTATTTTCGGGGCTTTATATTCACCGCCCAACTTAACGGGCAAAAAAAAAAACGTGTTGGTTTACACGTAAAACTAACCGCCCAAAACAAAATGGTAAATAAAACCTACAACAAAATATGCAAGAAATGCAAGAAAGAAACACCTCATGTAATTTATATGGTTTCGAGAATGAAAGGAGTGAAACTTTCCTGTATCAGATGTGACACACATAAACCTAGGCATTTTAATCTCAAAATTTTGGAGGATTCAGAATGAAATATCATCCTAGAAAATCGATATGGATTAGGAGGTGTAAAGTCTGTAACCATGCTTTAGCAACCTGGAATAAAAGCGGATTATGTAATTCGTGCCATAAAGATATTTACAATGATAAAAGAAAAGAAAATACACTCGTAACTAAATTGGAGGAAAAAAACAATGGAAAATGAAAAATGTGAGTGCGTAGATTTGCCAGTTTCATTCTGCCAGAAGTGTGAAACTTTCTACGTAACGCAAGAGAATGGCGATAGGACAGAAATCGTTATCAAAAACAAGCTGGGGTAAAACCCAGTTTCCAATTAAAAATTAAAATGGAGGACAAAACAAAATGGAAAAAGAAATAGAAAACCCCAACAGCTCAGCCTTTAACGAGGCCGTGATGAAGATGGCTCGGTTGAATAAAATCCAGGATAAATGTAATGACCTAAGAGAAAACCATTATGCTTTATGCAAGAATGGTAAATTTGGTTTTCAAAATCATTACTTCAGCCTTGACAGTTTGTATTTAGAAATCTCTGCTAAAGTAACTGACAAAGAGAGAAAAAAGATAAAACCTATGTTAAAAGAATTGCGTGAGATTGTGATGGAGTTAAGGAAACATTTTAAGACTGGAACGTATGCTTATGAAAACAAATGTACATATTCCAAAGAGGTTGAAGAAATAAAAGATAAACTTTATGATAAGGTATATGATGTTGAAGAAGAACTCAGACTTTTAATGGATGTTCACGGATTTAGTACTTTAACTGCAGAGGATGAATTAGGAGACGGATATTAAAATGGTAAGATTGAGATATAACCACAAAGAAAAAGTATGGGATGAAATTCCAGAGGGTGAACCAAAGACTGATAGGGATATAGTTTTTAGTCGCCTCTGGAAGAAAACTTTAGATAGAGCAAAAAAAGATATAGCCCGAGATTTAGATGTGGCCATTTTATTCACGGGTGAGGTAGGAGCTGGAAAAAGCACGATGGCAAAAATCTCATGTAGGTATATGAGCAACGAAAGGTTTAATCCGCGAAAACATATGATTCGAAAAACGTCAGATATTAAGCCAGTAATCAAAGGAGCAAAAACTGGAGAGGACGCAGTTCTTTTTGATGAGATAATAAAAAGTGCAGCAGCCACAAGAACGATGGAGAAGGGAACAAAATATTTCAATGAGGTCATGGATGTCTGCCGACAAAAAAGATTATTCCTAGCCCTATGTGCACCAAACTTTCACCGACTAGGTTCTCAGATTGCCATAGACCGAACAAAATGTTTAGCCAGAATTTATATAAATAACAAGACAGGGCAACGAGGATATTACGCTTATTACGGTCCTAAGAAAAAAGAACAATTATATAGATTTGCTAAATCAAATCATGGAAGTATGCGAGGTTGTCGCCCAAAATATCGTGGAACTTTTGGTGACGATCTATTGAATCGAGAAGTCTATATTGAAATGAAAGACGAAACATTGAATGATACACTAGATAGTTTTGATAAGGATAAACCAAAGGCTCCCAACCCAGCAGAGATTATACAAAAGTTTAAGATAGACCTGGTAAGGAAGCATATGAATAAGCCTGTTAGTGAGGTTGCTCTAATGCTTGATGTGTCCAACCGAACTATTATTCGTATGAGAAACGTAGTGAAGGATGAGTTGTCACAAGAAAATGAGATTTCCAATAATGAAAAACAACTAAATAAGGTGTCAAGCGACATCTCGAACTAATTATATATTATTACTTAAAAAAAATGGATATTCCCACACCCTCCCCATTGAAAGAGAACAAGCTAGGAGATGAGAACGAAGATACATCACCACAAGAAGAGGACACAACAGAGGATAATGAAGATGGTATACCTCACGCTCAGGAGTTTGTTGAACTAGCTTACAAAGATTTTAGTTTTAAAATGGGGAGTTGTGTTTATAATTCTGGGCAGCTCGGAGACATGGCTTTTAAAATGTTTAATCTAATAACTAAACCAGAGGTGAAGAATGAACCAAATAATTCTACAAGTTATCTTCAATAAGTTATGGTTTATCAGATTGTTGAGGTTTATCTTTATGGTAAAAGATAAAGATAGTTCTAAACAGACAGATAAAACTCTTCACAAAATAGGCATAATACGAAATAGGTGTTTATCTTTAAGAGTAAATTCAAAAGAAAACAACAAAATAAATTCACAAAAACAACAAAACAATAGTAAAAAACTTAAAAAGGAGGTATTAAAAAATGAACTCATTTGATTTAGGTGGTTATTTAGTCCCAGTAGTTATTCTCCTTATAGGGATATATTTCGGTTATAGCAGTTATAAGAAGAAGAAAAACGACCCCTCACAGCCTCGCTGAGCGAAGATAAATGGATAGTTGAATAAAGGCTTACGAAGATTAGCCTTTAATTAAATAATAAAATGAAAAATAAAACATTACCCAGTATAAGAATATCTGAACAGACACGATCTAATATAGACAGAGCAGTAGAAAAGTATAACGAAACTTCGTTACAAGAAATAACTACACAAGAATTTAGACGGATAGCTTATGAATTATTAAGCCAGATGATTTTAACAGGTCAAAAAATACCTCTTAAAATTACTGCGAAATAAAAAGGAGTGGGGACAATGTCCCTCAACCGTTTATGGATTAAACAGAGAGAAAGAGTTTGAGTTGTTTATGTTTTTAATAGTATCATCATTATTACACTAACTGCAATCATTCCAAATATAAATACTGGTGATAACGAAAAGAACCCGATTACATTTACAAATATTACTGCCACATTTATAACTACTACCCCAGCAACTGGATTCCACATCATTGAGAATCCAGCAGTAAGTACAATTAACATCCCTAAAAACAATCCATCGTTACCAAATATATCTCTCGCACTCGTTATTATAAGTTGTATTATGTTTTGAGATTCTCCATTCACATCAGCAAAAACAGTAAACGTTCCGCTATAACCACTTAGGTCACAAATTAACGTAGCGGATGATTCAGTTGAGTTTACATCACAAAGGATAACGGATGTTGAGTTAGTTAAACTGCTTTGGATTACTAACAGTTCTCCAATAGTTACAAACCCTGTAGTATTTTCAATATAATCGAATGTAACTATGTTAGTATCTTTATCAAATGTTAGGTTAGTTGAAACATTAATATTATCTCCAAAAGAAGTCCAGGGGAAATCTAACATATCACCAATAGTAAATGTAAGGGTGTATGGTGTACTTTTTGGTATTACTATCTGTTGTGCTGTTTCTAATAATGTTTCTCCATTCTTTATAATTATATGTTTATAATCAACTGTTTCTATTTCATAGAACCCAGCAGTTTCACCGTTTGTATCTGTCTTTGCTATTTGAACCGTTTTAAATGTCCCATCCAAAGGATAGTATTTTTGTATATAAACCAAAGCCTCTGTAACTGGAGATAACTTTTGGTCTTGTACTTTAATTATAAATGATGTTGAAGAAGCGTCCTCTAGTAAGTATAAGTTTATTTCTTCTGATATATTAGTTAAACTTTTGTTTTGGAAGAAATACTTTCTAGGTACGAAAGCTGTCCCAGTATCTTTATATTCTATTTGAGTATCAGAGTAGTGTGTTCTGTCTATAGGAGAAATACATAAGGATAAATTAGATGTAGATGCTTTATTAAAACTGGAAATTCTATAAATTTCTCCAGCCCCTAACCAAGTTCTAAATGTTCCAACGATATAAAACGGATTTATTCTTGTTAGATTACTTTCGTAATATGCTGTGAAGTTTATCGCCTTTGTCGTATATGTTCCATCACATTCTTCTAAATGTATTCTACTCACGTTCTGTATAGTATCATCACTTTTTAAAGTATATGAAGTAGTACCATCAAATAATGTTAATGTCCAATAAAAAGTTCTATTTTCTGATTCTCCAGTAGCAACCAAAGGAATATCTAAAGTTTTACTAAATTCACAAGCACCAGCAGTACATGAGGAGGATGATGTATAGTTAGTTCCATTGTAAGTTAATATCCCACTCTGTGTTAATATCGAAACTCCTGTAGAGATATTTATAGTGAATAATTTTGAATCAGTTTCATAAGCAGAAGCAGAAGCAGCAGTTGATAATCCAAAGAAAAGATAATTCCAAGTTACTAATTCACTAACTAAATTTCCATAAGTATCATTTGTATAAACAGTTAGATTATATACATCCTCAACTAAAGTAAAGTTTGTTGAGTTAGTTACTCCAGATACGCAAGGCATAGTTGTATTTGTAAAATTATAACTATACCAACAACTATCCAAATTAGTGTCTGTAATTGTAAAATTTAAGACTTCACTCGACCCTGCAAATCCATAATCTAATAAACCAGTCGGATCATGGACAGTAATTGTGGGGTCTATTGAATCTATTGAGAATGTTACATTATCAGAAACTACATTACTATCGCTATCATTAGCCCACATAAAATAAGTATTAGAACCTTGTGTTGGTGATATAGCTACATTTAAATCTCCGCAGGTTACTGTTGTATTTGATACTGTTGAGCTATTGTACCAACACGCTTCTTCTGTTCCAGTATCTCCCAATGTCCAATTTAGCGTCTGTGGCATTGATGTATAATTAGTACCATTTATCGGATATGTTATCGTTATATCTGGTACTGGAACAAAATATGTTATATTTAAATAAGGTCTTTCTGTAACGTTTTCTTCTTCTTTAGATCGAATGAGTTGTCTATCATTGAAAGTATTTGCTGCATTAGTTACTGATAAATATATTGAAACATTATCATCATTATCTATATAAGATTTTGATGTCATAGCTGTAGTAGCAAAATTTACCCATCCGAACTGTTCTCCAGCTCCTCCAAAAAAACCTATTGTTTCTTCTGCTGTAGAATTATAATCAGGCTGATTGTTCCATGTTACCGTGTCTTCGTCCCATTCCTCGGTGATGTGATGAGAACTTATATCGTATGTTTCAGAAGCACTGTCTAAACCATTATTATATATATATATATATAAAGAGGCATCAGATATTATTACATCGGAAGGTATTGAAGTAATATTAAATTTAAATAAACCATTTCCTTTTGTGCTTCCTCCACCCTCTTGGTATAATTGAATAGTCTCACTGGTTCCAAAATTTGAGGTTGGGTTAAACTTGTCAATATATGAATCTCCCAAATTCTCAGTTTCATTATCCTGTAGAATTATAGTAGTAGAATTATAACCGAACTCCAAAACATCACCTACTCCAAAATCAACCGTTATATCTTCTTCATTATTAAAAATATTAAATGTTATATCATTATCATAAACTTTATCCATTGTTTGTTTGTAATCTTCCACACCTAAACTAATTTCTTTACCGTCGATAACAATTTCTTTACCGTCGGTAATATCTTGAGCAAATTGTTTTGCTTTTGTTTGGTTTGGTTTCCATATACGAAGTGGAATATCATCGTTAAATATTTTGATCCCATCTGGATTTAATTTAACACGAATAGAAGTTAAATTATAATCTACTACTTCTATAGGAAACTCTTTATCATTTTCTAATACAACAACTTCAATACCAGAACCCTTTAAACTTCTAGCGTCCTCTACAAGCTTCCATTCTTTATCTTCATAAACATTTCTTATACCAGAGTATAATGTTTTAGTACAAATATTCTCACCGTCTATAAAATTACAAGTTGTATCTGTTGAAGGTGTGTGTTTTGTACTAGCACCTACTAACCCTACCATAAATATTCCAATTATTAGAAATACAAGAAGAGAAAAACCTTTTTTATTAAAAGGAGAATAAAGGGATGAATCAAATCCCCTTTCTCTTCTTGTATTTTGAGTGTTCATTATTCCCACCATAATTTTCTCCGCTTCTTTTTATCCTTTTCTTTAGAATCAAGAATCCCCCTAATCGAAAGTCCGCCTGGAGCTAGTCCTTTTCCTCTAACCCTTAGAATACTTCCAGTAAAACTTGTCTGGAATTTTGTTGGCTGTTTATATATTTGTTTTTTTGCTCCCGACCTCTCTCCAATCTTTGGAAACTTAGGAAGTATTCCCATAGAAGTTCTTGATGGAAGTAAACCCCTCGAAGATGATCCACCATAAATATTACTATAAACAGTTGAAGGTTTAGTATAACTTGCACCAGAAGGAATATACGATGGAGTTGGTTTATATGGTTTACTAGGTTTGTATGATGGTCTTGATGGCCTAACAGGTTCAAAGTATGATGGAACAGCCGACGGTTTGCTTGGTTTATAAGATGGTATAGATGATACTGGTGCTGATGGTTTACTTGGTGCAAAGTAAGAAGGTAAACTAGGAGTTATAGTTTTAGGTTTACTAGGAGTGTAAGACGGTAAACTTGGAACTATTGGTTTAGGTTTGCTTGGAATATAAGACGGTGCTGATGGTTTACTTGGTGCAAAGTAAGAAGGAAGAGTTTGAACTATTCCACCTGTCTTACTGGAAGGATAAGGTTTGCTTGGTGCTGATGGTTTATATGAAGATATTAAAGTAGTGATAGGTTTAGATGGAGCATAATATTTTTGTGTAGAAGGTTTACTAGGAGTGTAAGACGGAGTTTGGGCTGGTTTAGAAGAGATAATCGAAGATACTCCTACCGTCGCTGGTGTAATCAATGAATAAGTTGGAATTTTATATGCACTATATCCACTAGGTAATTCTGCACTTACTCCCACTCCCTTACCACCAGTAGATTTGAAAACGTCTATAGGAAATCTTCTTCCACCAAACTTAAAATAAGTCTTACCACTTACTTTCCCAAATGATACCCCAACTGGGACAACAGCCTCTGCCTCTGGTTTTACTCCTGTAACAAACGCCTTAGTTTTAGAAAGTTTTGTTGTAAATTTTAACCCCTCTATTTTTGCTACTGATGGTTTACTAGACGCTTCAAATCCTTTACCAAAAAGACTTATCTTATATGATTTAGGTGTTGTGCCAACTTTCCCAAAATAAGGTGATGGGCTTGGTGCAACATATAAACCCTTAAATTCTGATGTTCCAGCGACGGTTTTAAATTCTCCAGACTTCCAAAATGTTTCTGGTGTAACATGATAAGCTGAATCTCCTTTCTCAAATACTTTTACATCAAAGGCCTGTTTTTGTTTTCCAGTAGCTCCTTTATATCCATAACTTTTAGATTCTACAAACTTAGTTTTACCAACTAAAACATCTTTTAATACAACATCTTCAACTGGAACTTCTACCCTTCCTTTTGTTCTCCATATATCTCCTACCTTCGCTGCTCCAGATTTTCCTGACACATACCCACCAGCGAAAGCTGTTGTTTCTAAAATAGTTTCACCTAAAATTCCACCTCGTTCAAAAGAGGAAGGTGCTGCTTTTACTTCTTTATATACTCCTGCACCATATACTAATCCAAGCCCTGCTCCTGCTACTTTTGCTGCTGGTATAATTACTGCACCAGCTTTTGTCCCTGCTAATAATGTTCCAGAACCTCCTAATATAAATCCTGCTCCTGCACCAGCCGCACCAATAGCTACATATTTCCCAGTTGTGGTTATTGGTTTGTCTATTGTTTTTTTACCGATTGAACCTACTGCACCAGCTATCATAGTTCCTGTAGTCGCACCAACATTCGCTATCCATCCCCCCGTACTAGCAATCCAAGAAGGAACACCTTTTGATTTAAGAAATTCTGTACTTTCTGCAATATTACTTTTTAAAAATGCTTCAGAAGCTAGAACATCTGCTTTTTGTTTTTCATGTTGCTCTTCGCTGAATCCTGTAATATCATAAAGTTTTTGTGATGCTTTAGTTTCTACTTTACCATAAACTTCTCCTACTTTACCAAATAATCCTTGTGTCTCTGGCATTGATGTTGGAGGTACGAACTTCATAGGGGGTGCTGTTGTAGTTGATGGTGCTAACGGGGAGGATGTTGTTATTACAGATGTTGGTGGATTTTTATATGCTTGATATTTATAATAATCATTTTTAATATTTTGTGGTACACCTTTAGCCATATGTCTTGCTTCGTATTCTTTATCTGTTTCATTTATATTTCTAGGGAAACCTGATATTGTATAATGTGTTCCTTTTTTTAATTCTGCTTTTCTTGCTCCAGTTACTGGTAATTTATTTATAGCTTCATTTCTTGTAGCAACTCCCTTTGAAAATGATTCGTGTTGTTCTCTAATTCTTATTTGTTCTTTTGCTTTCATAGTTAAATATACTGATTCTTTCATCTGTACTCCATTAACTGTATACTCTGGCTCTACACTAACTCTCTTACCATCTACATATCTTATTCCTGTTTCGGGATCAATACCCCCACCAAAAGCTTTAGGGTTATTTCTAAGATATTGTTTACCTTGCTCTCTCATCTCTGCGATTAATTGTGCTTCTGTTTTTGCCATTTTATTGATTATCTCCTAACTCACTAAATATTTTATTTCTTTCATAAGCAATTTGAGTAGGTTTTATAACGATTGGATTTCTAAATGAAACTTCTTTGTTTGGGTCGTTCAAATATATAGCTCCAACATAAAGAACGCTAAGTGAACTCAAAAGCACAACTGGAATATTCCAAAATAAAGAAGTTGTATAAATAGCACCGAACAAACATAAAACTACAACTAACATTTTTTTATTCATTTTTTCACCTCCTTTTTTTTAGTTTTTCTATTCTCTGGTAATGATGTATCTATAAAGATTCTTCTAAATGGAATCTCTATTTTTAATACTTTTTTAACAACCATACAAAAATAGATAATATTATTTTCTTTATATATACGATAATACGTTTGTATTATTTCACTTCGGTCACAGAGGACACAGAGAGATAATGAACACACTGAAGAGAGATCTAATATAATAGTAATTAGAGATTATCTTAATAAACATAAGGATGTGCTATTATCCCTACGAGGCGCACGACAGCATACAGAAAAGTTAAATGACCAATACAAAGATAAAGCATGTGCTTCAGATATTTCTTTCTGGATTGATAAAGAAATTCATACAAGACCATCTCCTTTCAAGTTGTGGCTATTTGAATATTTTTAGCGACAGCGAGGGTAAAGGGAGAAAAAGGGCTAAATCTCATAAAATTAAAGGATAACTCAATATCCGATACATACTAGGAATGAATAAGAAATTAGGGCATGACGTGAAGACGGAATCCGACCCGACGTTCGTTATAACTATGGCTAATACAAACAAAGAAGATAAGGACTTGATAACAAAGTTCATAGATTCGATTCATCAAGAAATTGCAGACGCAGACGCAGTTTTATTTAGAGAAATTTCTCCAATCGGAAACTCCGCCCATGTGATTATTCCAAAAGAATATATCGGGAAACATGCTCGGATTATTATTAATTCTAAAAATGTTGAAGGTAAAATTGAAATAAGAAAATGTAACCAGGATAAAAAAACTTATTGATTTAATAATCAAAGTTGATGAATTATTATCTGGTGGTTATGAGAAAGAGATGGAGAAAATCTATAAACAATTTGAACAGCGACGAGAAAAGAAAGAAGGTTAAACTTAGCAGACTTCGAGGAGTGGAGTTATATTAAGGCTGTTGCTGTTAGTGAGGGTTGGGTTCATAAAAAAGATAGTGAACACAGAAAAGGAGAAGTAAATTTACAAGAAACGCAAGCCGCCATAGGGGTGGAATATAGAAGATTAAGAATGTTACAAGCAACTTTTGAAAATACAACAAAGGAACTTCAGAAGGCAGTTAGAGAAGGTAAAATAAAAACTAGCGACGCACAGTCTATTTCGTCATTGGATAAAGATGAACAAAAGAAATTAGCAAAAGAAGCATTATCTAGAGATGAAGGAATGAGAAGAACGGAGATTCGTTCTACAATAAAAGAAATCAAAGCAGATAAAATTAAAGAAGAATATGGTGTTGACAGTTTTGAGTTAGAAGAAACAGAGCAAGATATTGTGAATGAATATTTGACAAAATTATCAGAACTTAGTGAGGTTCATTCTAAATTAAAAAAGAAAGGATTTGAAATGTTTGATAATTCTTCCCTAAAGAGAATAACAACATCTTTTACATTGAGAGCATCCCACCTGATAGACTTTTATAATTATGGAATTAAACCAGACCAGAGATTTTTAAAATTGGTGAAATATGGCAAAGGACTACCTAAAGAATCTTAAAGTATCAGTTGGAGATATTATAAGGAAATATGCGAAATGGAATTATATCACAGTTGGGGAAATCAGGGATTTAATAAAGAAGGATGAAGATTTTATATGGGATAGTAGAGTTAGGGAAGAACTAGCAGATAATTATGGAATTTTAAGTCATATTACTTCAGCTATAAATTCATTAAGAAAGGGGGATAAGAATGGGAATAAGTGGAGTGGAGGTTTGCCAATAATTTCGGGGAAGCATGGTGATGGATATACTTGGGCTGGAAATTTTAAGAGATCGGATATAGTAGATGTTTGGTGTGATAAGTTTGATGAGAATGAGAAACGTAAAAAAATTCCGATTAGTGAAAAACAAATAGATGATCAATTATTTTTAGAATTATTAAAAAAAGCAACAAAGGCTGAGATGAAAGGAAATATAGAGCCAGAAATTAGAAAGAAGTTGTTAGTTGTTCAAGAAAAATATAAAATTAAAAAGAAGATAGCAATGGTTCAATGAGAAAAAGAAAGGTGAAGATTAGGAAATAAAATGGAAATATTTAAATTAACTTTAGGATTAGATACAATAAGAGAAGACCCAGAATTTGAATGGATAGAATATTTTTCAACAAAAGAAAAGATGATGGAATATGTAAAAAAATATAAATCGGAAGATTGGAGTTTTGAAGTAATAGAATTAGATAAACATGGAGAGATTTTGGAGTTAAAATGAGAAAAAGAAAAATAGCTAAATACGGTAACGCAGATATAATTCGCCTTAAACCTAAAGATAAAGAAGATTTAGATTGGGAGTATGGTGATGAAGTTGATATTGATAAGTGTGAGAAGGTAAAAAAATAAGTAGTCTTTTATTTAACTAAGTCTTTTCTCAATATTTTTTTCATTTTTAACCACACAATTCTATTAGTATGGTCTCGCAGTTAGTTTTAATATGTGATTATGCGTTTTTTCTAACGAAATTAGTCTCTATCAATGCTATATCCCCATTTTTCCATTCTTTTTAGGTTTGCAGACACGTCTCCTTGCGTCATATCTACTATAGTTGCTATTTCCTTCTGTATTTTACCCTCTATATGTAGTTCAAGCACCTTTTTTTGCTTGTCAGATAAGTCATGCCTAGCCAACTTGTCTGTTTTAGCCCTTTCGAGCTTCCTAAGCTGTTGAGTGAACTCCTCAGTTATTCCCATAAGGAATTTCTCCTTCTTATCTTCATATCTCTT
>Ga0222700_1000125_pt1 | contig 15927 bp, 17 predicted proteins | sample AntAcemetage1454_FD_181013 | JGI IMG/M metagenome (GOLD analysis project Ga0222700, IMG submission 181013) | Saline water microbial communities from Ace Lake, Antarctica - #1454 | ecosystem: Environmental > Aquatic > Non-marine Saline and Alkaline > Saline | place: Antarctica: Ace Lake...
CAATAAAATATTAGGCCAACCTAATATTAATCCCATTAAAATAGCAAATTTAACATCTCCCATTCCCATCCATTTACCCTTAGAAACAATTACTAAACTTAAAAAGAAACCACCAGCTAATAAGGCTGATAAAAATGTATTTAAAAAATTTCCAATAAAGACCTGATAAAACAAAATAATAATTATTGCTGGAAAAACTATTTTATCAAGAATAAGATAATGCCGCAGATCATATACAAAAATGACTATCAAGAAACACGTAATAAGCAATAAGTAATAAGTAATAAGTAAATCAAATCCAAATTTACTTAGAATTAAAACAAATAATAATCCAGTTATAATCTCAACTAATGGATATTGAAAACTAATTTTCTTTTGACAATAACGACACTCGCCTTTTTGAATTAAAAAACTTAATACTGGAATTAAATCATACCATTTTAAAATAGCCCCACATTTTGGGCAATGAGAACGACCAATTAAAATTGATTCGTTAGTTTTTAATCGATAAATAACAACATTAAGGAAACTTCCGATTGCTAATCCAAATATAAAAATTAAAAAATAAATCATATAAATGCATTGAGGTCCAACCTCCAATATAGGCTAGACCTCAAAAGACATTAGTCAATTTAAAATTACGGCTTAATACAATAATAAGTATCGACATTACAAGCACAATCTGTACCAATATAACTTCCTGCAGGAACAGTATTCTCTAACTGAGCTTTCAAAACATACTCGGTCGCAGATCCTAAATAAGAATAAGTATAAGTACCTGGATCAGCTGGAAGAGCACCCATATAACCACCAGTAGCTAAAGCTGCTAAAGGAGTTGCGATATCAACACAAGTAGCTTGAACTGGATAGGTACTATTATCATCATAAGACATTTCTAAAGCTAATGCTAATTGTCTTAAGTCACTAATTCTACGAACATCACGAGCTTTACTTCTAGCTGTATTTAAGGAAACCAATACAATAGTAGCCAAAATACCAATAATAGCAATAACTACTAATAGTTCGATTAAGGTAAAACCTTTTTGACCTCTCTTTTCGTGAAAATACTTTATCATTTTTTTCACCCCCTTTCATGGATAGATAATTTTAAAAAATCCAATTACTCGACCTTTATTTTACATTACTCCAGCCAAACTATAAATAGGCATAAAAACAGAAAATACTAAAATGCTTACACCAATTCCTAAACAAACAAGTAAAATTGGTTCAATTAACTGACTTAAATTATCAACTACATTTTCAACTTCCTTCTTATAAAAAACACTTAATTTTCCTAAAATTGTATCTAAATTGCCTGTTTGTTCTCCTGTTTTAATCATCTGACAAAATAAAGGAGGAAATTCTTCATGTTCTTCTAATGAAGAACTAATGCTTCGACCTACTTTTATTTCATCTCTAGCCTTAAAAAGAATCGCTTTAAAAACAGAATTTCCAACAACTTGACCAGATACATTTAAACTCTGTATAACCGTAACGCCTCCTTTGGTTAAAGCACTTAAAGTATCAGCAATTCGAGCTAAATATGTTTTTTGAAGAATTTTACCAAAAACAGGAATTTTCAATTTAACTGTATCCCAAGCAACCTTTCCTTTCTCCGTTTCTTTATAACGTAAAAAACCAAAGATTGCTGCAATACCAAGCAAAAAGAGAATCCAACCATATGATCTAATAAATTCACTTATAAAAACGACTAATTTAGTTGACCAAGGCAATTCTTCTCCAGATTCAGTTAAAATAGAAGTCAATTGTGGGATAACCATTACTAATACTAGAATAGCCACAAGTAAAAAAACACCTAAAATAAAAATTGGGTAACTCATTGCTCCTTTAACTTTTGAAATAAGATAATATTCATTTTCAAGATGATCAGCTAAATAAATTAATGATTCTTGAAGCTGGCCACTGACCTCTCCTGTTTTTATTAAATTTATAGAAAAAATAGAAAAAATCTTAGGATATTTAGACATGGCCTTAGAAAAAGACATCCCTCCGTCAATGTTGTTGGCTATACTAAAAATAATTTCTTTAAAATATTCATTTTCAATTTGTTTGCTCATTGATTTCAAAGATTGAACCAATGGAACATTTGCATCAACTAAAATAGCTAATTGACGAAAAAAAATAAAAACTTCTTTTCGTTTAACTTTTTCAAAAAATTTAATTCTTCTAGAAAAAATAGGAATTTTTTCAATTGATTGCAATTTAATAACTACAAAATCACGATCTTGAAGAGTCTTTAATGCAGTTGCTTTATTAATAGCATCTATCATCCCTGCATGTGATTCTCCTTTATTGTTCCTAACAAGATAATTAAATTTCATAATTTATTATTTATTTTTTCAATAACATTCTTAATTCATTAAGATTATTTGAATTTCTTTCAGCATCTTCTAACGTAACCATTCCATTGTTAACTAAGTCAGCTAAAGAACGATTTAAAGAAATCATTCCATCTTCAGAACCTGTCTCAATTACCATATCTATTTGATGAGTTTTCCCTTCTCTTATTAAATTTCTAATAGCTGAGTTAGCGATCATTAGTTCAACTGCATTAATTACCTCTCCTTTTAAACAAGGAAGTAAACGACGAGAAAGAATTCCTAAAATAGTAGATGCCAATTGCATCCTAATTTGATTTTGTTGATGAGGAGGAAAACTATCAATTATTCTATCAATTGTTTGAGCTGCTGTATTCGTATGCAAAGTAGCAAAAACTAAATGACCTGTTTCAGCAGCGGTTACTGCGCTGCTAATGGTTTCTGGATCACGCATTTCACCAATCATGATTACATCTGGATCTTGACGTAACGCCTCTCTCAATCCCCTATGAAAATCTTGAACATCTTCGCCCACTTCTCGTTGATCAATAATGCATTTATCATCAGTAAATAAATATTCTACTGGATCTTCAATTGTGATTATATGATCTTGACGAATATGATTTATTTCATCAATTAAAGCTACTAAAGCAGCTGATTTGCCTTGCCCAGAAGGACCAACTACCAAGAAAAAACCCTGAGGAGCTTTAGCAAAATTATGACAAATAGATGGCAAGCTTAATTCATCGATCGTTCTAATCTTATTTGGTATTAAACGCATAGCAATACTAACTTGACCAAGTTGATGATAAACATTAATTCTAAATCTGCTTTTGTCTTGATAAGCATAAGATAAGTCAATGTCTCTCTGACTTAAGAATTGTTCTTTACGATCTGGTGGCATAAGAACAGAAGCCAAGCTCATTGTATCTTCTTTGGTTAAAACAGGATATTTATCATAAGCCACTAAAGAACCATGAACCCTAAGAGTTGGAACACGACCAGACGAAAAATGAACATCACTGGCGTCCTCTTTAATCGCTAAATCTAAAATTTCTTCAAGTCTTTTTTTATAATCAGTCATTTTTTTATAATATTAAATTTTATCTAATATTTCTTTTACCTTAGTAACTACAGCTGTTGGTGTAAAATGCGCTTTAATAATATATTCCTGAGCTCCTAATGCCAATCCTTTTTCTACTTCATTTTTCTGACCTAAATTAGTTAATAAAACGATTGGAATTTCCCTTAACTCCTCTTTCTCTTTTATTTTTTTTAATACTTCAAAACCATCCATTTTGGGTAAGACAATATCTAAAAGAACTAAATCAGGACGAAATTCTTCAATTTTAACTAATCCCAATTTACCATCAGACGCTACTTCTGTTTCAAAGTTATTTTCAATAAATTTAGCTGCATACATTTCACTAAGAAATGGATCATCTTCAATAATTAATATTTTTTTCATAATTATTTATGGATAAATTATATTTTCTCCTTTTATTCTATTTAAAATAGAATTTGTTTCTAAATTAAAAATTAATTCGTAATTACTTTCATCATCAAATGATTCATAGTAATATTTATATATTACTCCATCCATTTCCATATTTAATGGATCAATGGGCACTCCAGACATATTCCCACTATCAATTAATCCTTGCGACATAAGATCGCTACTTCCATTAATTTCAATTGGATTGCCTCCAGAATCAGGATAAGAAGAATAATCATTATAATACATTGATAATCCTTCTTGAACAACTTTAATATCTACTACCCTGCGAGAATCCCGACTTTTAGATCTAACAGTATCGACACTAAACAAAATAATTGTCGCTAAAAGTCCTAAAATTGCTATTACTACTAAAAGTTCTATTAATGTAAATCCCTGTTTTGCCAACAGACAAGTTTTATTTTTCATGATTTTATTAATTTATTATTTTTAATCTTCGACCATTCTAATCATTTCTTCAAAAGAAATAATACCTTGAAGTGATTTTGCAATTCCATCTTGCTTCATGGTAATCATGCCTTGTTCTATGGCCTCTTCTTTTATCATATTCTCACTTGATTTTTGAACAATAATATTTTCTAATTTAGGAGTCATTCTTAATATTTCATAAAGAGCAATTCTTCCTTTAGTTCCTTTGTTACCACAAAATTTACATCCAACTGGTCTATAAATTTTAAATGGCTTCTTCCAAGGAAATAATTTTCTATGTATTGGATTTAAATCAGCCAATTCTTTTTCAATCAATTCAGTAATTTCTGGTGAAGCATTAATTTCTTCTTTACATTTTTCACAAAGTCGTCTTACTAATCGTTGAGCAATCATTAGATTCAACGAAGAAGGCAAAAGGAAAGAATCAATCTTCATGTCGATCAAGCGAGGAATTACACCAATTGCATTATTAGTATGTAAGGTAGAAAGTAAAATATGTCCCGTAAGAGCAGAATGAATAGACAATTCAGCTGTTTCTTGATCTCTAATCTCTCCTACCATGATTATATCTGGATCTTGTCTTAAAATATGACGCAAGCCAGAAGCAAAGGTATATCCTATCTCTGGCATAATTTGTGACTGATTAACTCCTTCAATAAAATATTCAACAGGATCTTCTAAACTAACAATATTCACACCTTCTTGGTTTAATTTATTAAGAATAGCATAAAGAGTAGTTGATTTACCTGAACCAGTCGGACCTGTAATTAAAATCATTCCAAATGGCTGTTTAATCTCTTTATTCAAAACTTCTAAATTATATCCTTCTAATCCTAAATTAACAAAATCTTTCAATCCAGATGATGGATCTAGGACTCTTAAAACTACTTTTTCTCCTCCAGCTGTCGGCAATGTAGAAACTCTAAAATCAATTTTCTTTCCTGCAACTACTGTATGAAATCTACCATCTTGAGGCATCCTTGTTTCATCAATCTTTAAATCAGAAAGTATTTTAATCCTTGAAACGACAGACGAATGAATCTCTTTAGGCAGAAACAAGCTAGTATGAAGAATGCCATCGACTCTAAATCGAACTTTAACCCTATCGCCAACTAATTCGATGTGAACATCTGAAGCATTTCCATCAGTAGCATGTCTTAATATAACTGCAACTATTTTAGTTATTGGAGCTTCAGCAACAATTCTTTCAGCCATTTCTCTCGGCTTGCCCTTAAGAGATTTCATTTCTCCTTCTAATTTTATTTCTTCTTCTAATTCTTTAAGAGCCTTTCCAACCTCGCCATGAAAACTCTTATACTGTTTTAAAATATTCTTAAAATCAATTTCAGTAATAATATAAATCTTTGATTCTAATCCACTTCTACGCGTAATAAATCTTAAAGCTTCTTTAGCCTTAAGATTCTCTGGATCAACCATACCTACTTCAAGAATATTCTCTTGTCTAGAAATAGGAACAAATTTATAAAAAGAAGCTGCTTCTTCTGGAATTTCTTTTAAAACCTCAATTGGAATTTCTTTATTAGTTAAATCAATAAAAGGAATTTTTAATATCTTTGCTTTATCTTTTACTATTTTTATATCCTGTTCCATACTAATATGGCAAAAATGGATTTTGCCTACCTTTTTCTTCTATTTCTAAGGGCCATTGACCATATGTTTTTAAATCTTGAAAATTTGAGGTCTTTAGAAAATTAACATCAAAATTAATTTTTTCTATAATTTTTTCTATACGAACATCTTTGTCTCCTAATTGTTCTTCAGTATTCACTGGAATAAAAGAAGAACGCCAAAGCTTAAAATACAAAATGGTGATGATAATAAAAATCACTAAAACAAAAACAATTAATAGTATTTGTTGTTTTTTATCTTGAGAAAAACTCAATGAATCTTTTTTAAAAAAAATAGATTTTAAGTTCATAAATATTATTGATAATACACTAATACTCCTAATGTAAATTTAAAAACAGAACTTTCTGCTTCATATTTTTTAAAACCAATTGTTCTAACGTCCATTAAACGAATATTATTTCCCAAAGATTCTAAATAACTCTTAAGTCCACTATATGAACCGTTTAATACTATTTCAAAAGACAAGTAAGGAAATTCTGATAAAAGTTTATCAGACTGTCCTGCTCTTGCTCTGCCTATGGAAACAGCATTTTTATCTTTTCTATTAATCTCTTCATCAAAATTCATTGATTCTAATAAAAGACCATTATTTGAGGCCAATAATTCAAACTGATTTATTAAATATGGAATATCTTTTTCATTAGGTAGGGCCAAAAAAATATCATTCATATCTACTCCAATCTCTTGATAGTCCTGTTCTAATTTTTGAATATTAAGTAAAAGAGTTTCAATATTTTTTGTTTCTTGTTCTTGTTTGATTATATCCATTTTCAACATTTTAATTGAATTCCAAAGTGGATCAATAAAAACAAAAAACAAAATAACACCGAGTAATAAATTAATTGAAATAATAATAGATTTTTTATTCATAATTATTTTGAATGTAAAAAACTAGAATTTAATATAATTTCTAAATCTGAACCGACTAAACCGCTTCTCTCTAATTTAACCTCTGAAAAAATTACAGATTTTATTCGTGGATCTTCTTCAAAAATAACTACTTGCTTAGCAAGAGAACTGTAATTATCTGCCTCTATCCCTAAATTAACTAATAATTCATTCAAATTAACGCTAAAATCATTATACTGAACCAATGGAAGAGTTAATTCTTCAATTGTTTCTAAAAGATTCAAAGAATAAATTCGTTTATTTATAATGTCTTTAAAATTATCAATCTTTTCTTTTAAATCCATAAAATTATTTTCTAAATCAAGATCTCTCTGATTTTGTAATTTTTCAACTTTTTGAACTAAAATTTCTTTATTTTCATTTAAATTAATCTTATATCCCCACAATCCGAAAGAGATTAGAATAATACTAATTAATAAAACAAACGATAAAACAAATAAAGAATTAGCTTTAAATGTAAATTTTCCAAAAAACTTAAGTAGACCATTTCCAGACAGTTTTGAACCACTACCGATTCCTTCCTTCTTATATTTTTCTGGCATTAATTTGATATCCATATTTTTAAATTTTTTATTCTTCTCTCATAGCTAATCCTACAGCTACTGCCAAAGAAGAACTTATTTTTTTTAATACTGGACCGAGAGAATCAGGATAAGATACTCTAGCGAATGGATTACCAATAGAAGAATCTAAAGATAGTCTATTCGATAAGTCATCAACAAATCCAGATAAATGAATTCCTCCTCCAGCTAAAATACCTTTTTCAATTTTTCTACTATACTTATTTTGATAAGAATCAATAATCTTTTTGATTTCAATAATGATTGCTCCTAAAGAAAATTGCACAATTTCTTCTAATTGAGGATTGAGTTCAAATGATTTATCTTTATCAGCTAATCTTTTCTTTAAATATTCTGCTTTTTCCGAATCAATATTCATATGCTGAACAATTGATTTAGTTATTTTATTTCCTCCCATTTCTAAATTATGAGTCACTCTAATAAAGCCATCATCAATAATGCTAACATTGATAGAACGAGCACCGCTATCAATTAGAATAATAACACTTTTATCATTACCTATCAAAGACCTGGATAAACTAAATGTTTCTCCTTCGATTCCTTTAAGATTTAAACCAGCTAATTTAGCTATTTCATTATAGTCATTAATAATTTTCTTTGGCACAGCAATAAGTAATACTTGCTTTTTCCCCCCACTACTAGATGAACCCACTATGCTCCAGTCTAAAATTACTTCAGTGATAGGAATTGGAATATATTTTTTTGCTTCAAATGGTATTGCTGTTTTAATTTCTTTCTCTGTCATATCAGAAAAATCAATTAATGTATAAAAACTAGAATAAACCGGAACTGAAAAATATGTATCTTTTGATTTGATTTTAGCTTTTATAATCGTTTTCTTAATCATCTCTGCTATCTCTTCATTAGAAATTTTTAAATCCTCTGCATCAGATTCTTTCTTTTTTGTTTTTAAATATTTTTCTAAAGAAAAAATTGCATAATTAATTAGCTCATTTCTCTCTTCTTCTTTTTTTATTTCAACTATTTTAATAGCTGAAGCACTAATATCAATACCTAAATGAGTATTTATCTTTTTTTTAAATAAAAACATTATTTTAGTTTTTCCCTTTTCTTTATCTATAAAAAATTATAGCATAAATTAAAGGAATAGAAAAACTATTTATGTGGAAAACTATTTTAAGCATATTTTTTCCAATTCATTGTCTCGGATGCAACCAAGAAGGCTCTTTTATATGTTTTAATTGTTTTAATAAATTACCACTTAATACTAAGTTACCATCAGATAATTTATTAATTGCTAGTTATTATGAAAATCCTTTAATTAAAAAAATAGTTCATCGTTATAAATATGATTTTGTAAAAGAATTAGCAAAACCATTAGGATTATTAATGATTAAAAAATTAAATAATTTTCCTAATAATTTTAATAAGAATAATTCTATTTTAATTCCAGTTCCATTGCATAGGAAAAGACTTAAATGGAGAGGATTCAATCAAGCTGAATTATTAGCTCAAGTTATTAGTCAGGAATTAAATATTCCAATGATTAATAATCTTCTAATCAGAACAAAACATACCCTACCTCAAGTAAAATTAGAAAATTCTAAACAAAGAAAAGAAAATATTAACAATGCCTTTAGTCTAGAGGTCGGACCTAAGAGGCCGTGCCTTAAAAATGACAGCATACAAAAGAGGCTTGTCCTTAATAATGATGTCCCTTTGGAAAAGGGGCGTCATTTTAAGGACGACGCCTCTGGATTAATTAAAAACAAAACTATCATCCTCATAGACGACATCTCCACCACCGGCGCCACATTGAAAGAATGCACTAAAGCATTAAAACCCTTAAACCCCAAAAAGATCATTGGTTTAGTTATAGCTCGGGGATAATAAAAAAAATACCCAGACGGGTATTTTTTAAATTCCTCAAAAAACAACATTAAGATTAATCAATAAATTTAAAAGTAGAAAAATTAATTTTTATAAATTCTATTTAATTCATACCAGAAGGCGGGGCAGAGATAGGATGCCAAATCCCTTTTGATTCTACGCACTTATTAAATCCAAATTCACCACATTCTTTTCCATCTGAAAAAATACAAAAATTTTCTCCGTCTCTTACTACAAAACTACCTCCGTTATCAAAGCAAAGTCTTTCGGGTGGAGTCATTGTTTCTTGTTTATCTTTAATTTCAATAAATTTGAAAGTAGATAATATCTCATCTATTATATTATTATACTTATGATCAAAAGGATAATCAGTATTATTTATAGTTGACTGGCCTATTGATAGAATAAAATCATTGTAATTCATAAAGATACGATTAGAAACCTTATTAAGAGAAATATTTTTAATAGATATATTTTTTGCTGCCAATCCTTTAAATTGAATATCTTCAACTTTTGTAATTTCTTGATTACTATTAGACCCAGCTCCAACTTCAGGAATAGATTTATCTTTATAAATTGTAAATATTGAATCTGAAGCTATTGTCTGTGGTCCAAACCCTATAAATCCATCATTTTCTATTTTTCTCCAATTAGTAGGATGCTTCAACTCGAATCCATACTCTTCATTCCTATACATCTGCCAATCGGCTGTTGGGTCAATAACTTCTGGACACTCTGCAAATTCACAATCTGGAGAGATTCTTCCAACTGAAGAACCATCAGGGCAAACCTTAGCATCCATTTTACATGCAATCGGCTCGTCAGAAGTAAAATAATAATACGCAGCGTAACCGGACATAGCTATTGCTGCAACGCTTATTAAAATAATTAAAACAACAATCCAAACAGACATGCTTTGTTTTTGAGGTACTTCTGGTTGAGGTTCTTGTTCCTGAATATTTGGTTGTGGTGGCTGATTTTCTAATTGATCCATATGTTTTAATTTTAACATAGATATATTAATTAATAGTTGTGGATAGACTAAATTATTGATGGAAATAATTTTTCACAGCAAAATCAAATTGTTCTATAAATATTTTCTTAATATATGAAAGATTGTTTTGTTCGTAAAATAATAGCATAGCCTTTTTATATTCTATGGCATCAACATTACGATAAGATAACATTGATTTGTCGTTGGCATGCAAAATTGCATTAGCAATGATACGAGAAGTGCGCTTATTGCCATCTTCAAATGGTTGGATATAGGCGATCATTATTAAAACAACAAACGCCTTAGCAAAAGGATTTTCTACTTTCTTTAAAGTTTCTATTAATTTTTGCATAGCCTTATTAATTTCTATTTTCTTTGGCAATGGCCTATAAATTGTCCCAGTAATTCCAACTGAATGATTCCTAAAATCATTCTTTATTCCAGTGCCTTCTGTTAATAGCCTATGAATCTTTTTAATTTTGTTAATATTAATTGTTTTAAGATAATCATCATTGCCCAAAATAAAATCTAGTACCCTTTTGTGATTCAAAATCATTTGTGCTTCTACTTTATCTTTTCCCTTGGCATAGTGCAATTCCTTAATAAGTGCTTCCGTTTCTAATAGAGTATAAGTATTCCCTTCTATTTCCGAAGATTTCCAAGACAATTCTATTATCAATCGTTCCCATTCTCGCTGTAAAATTGTTGGACTTTCTTTTTGAAGCTTGTTTTTAGTGTGAATATATTTATTATTAATACTTCGCAATCGACTTATTTCTTTTGACGTAAAAAGATTGTCGTCTAATAAAAGAAAGGTGTTATTATTAAAAGATGACATGGCGTCCCGATTATTAAAAGAAGATGAAAAATATTTCTCCACATCAACCTTTTCAAACATTAGATATCGTGAAGATATTTTATAAACAACGGATCGTCCCTGTCCTTGTTTTTTTAACAAATTATTTTTTACTAACAATGATAAATCTCTAACAACAGTTAGTCTCTCAACACCAAATTCTTCTTTGATAATTACAAAAATGTCTTTTGTTTGAAAGTTTTTTTTCTTTTTTGCAAAATCAATAATAAATTTTTGCCGGTCATTGTGTTTTAAATTTTTCATATATTGAACTATATCATTTTTACTACAAATACCACTTTAATTGTATCATTTATGATACAAAAAAACAATATATGGAATAAAAAATGATACAATATATCTTGCCACTTAGGATAATTTTAGTCTTTAAGCTATAAACCCAAATCTCCACTGGAAAATTTGGTTTTCACTAATCAGAATTATTAGCAGAAGAAATAGGAAAATAAAATATCAAACAAGCGTTTAGTCTAGAGGTCGGACCTCGATAACTAAACCAAAAAGCCCCCGAAGGAGCTTTCTGGCAACCCACACAACAACAAATTTTGTTAGTTGTATGATTACCCGCAAAATACTTTGCAAGGATTGTCATTCATAGTTTAACGCATCAGAAATCCTTGTCAAGTGGCTATCGGCAAATTGTCCACAATTAGCTGGGGACGAGAATTGAACTCGTATCTTGCGGGTGACAATCCTGCTCATAATTCCATTATACGACCCCAGCTAACTATGGATAATTTAACCCTATTCTATCACTTTTAAAAAATCAGTCAAATCATCAACGCGTATATTTTAATTAGAAAAAGCCACTATACCAGATATAATAACTCTATATTTAAACCAACCAAAAAAAAGTTTCTAAAACTTCTCGCCCGGGGTTGATTGACTGTTAAGAAACAAAATGGTAAATTAATATCAAAGGAAGAGTCGGATAATGGTATTCCAACACCCTGCTAAGGTGTCGCCCCTTGTGGGCTTGCGGGTTCGAATCCCGCCTCTTCCGCCAAGAAAGACAATCTGGGAGAGGTCGCATAACGGTTATTGCACCAGTCTTGAAAACTGGCGCCCTTTTGGGCTTGAGGGTTCGAATCCCTCCCTCTCCGCCTTCGCCACGCTGAAGCGTGGCTGCGGCGCGACAAAGTCCGCCAGCAGACACGCAAAAGCGGGATAAATATATAATAAATATGTATTATGTCTATAGCTTAAAATGCAAAAATGGCTATTATATCGGTTGCACAAATGATCTCAAAAAAAGATTATACAGACACGAAAAAGGACAAATAGCAGCAACAACAAATCGCTTGCCTATAAAATTAGATTTTTATTTTGCAATTAAAGATAAATATATTGCCTTTGAATTTGAAAAATATTTAAAATCAGGTTCTGGTCGAGCATTTGTTAAAAAACATTTTATAAATCATAATTATGGAAGAAAATAATAATCAAATCGAATGGGTTGCTCCTGAATTTGAGCAGCATCAAAAAAGTAAATCTTGGTTTATTACAATAGGAATAATTTCTGGAATATTATTCCTATTAGCAATTTTCACTAAAAATATTCTATTTGCCCTATTAATCGGTTTAAGCTATTTTACTATATCTAGTTATGCTATAAAAAAACCTAAGAACATTAAAATAACTATTACTTCAAAAGGAATTAAAATTGAACAAACCCTTTATGCATTTGAAAACCTTAGATCATTTTGGATTTTCTATAACCCTCCTGAAATAAAAGAATTAAGTTTAAGAAGCAAAAAAATGATTATGCCCTACATTAAAATACCGATTGGAGAACAAAATCCTGTTGAAATTAGAAAAATATTAATTAAATATATTCCAGAAAAAAAACACAAAGAATCATTAATTGACAATGTCTCTCGTCAAATAGGATTCTAAGATATGTCCTCGTAGCTCAACTGGACAGAGCGTTTCCTTGCGGTGGAAGAGGTTGCAGGTTCGAGTCCTGCCGAGGATACTAATGAATATAAATACCAAAATAGAAGAGATCCAAAAGGTAGGTCCTGTATATTTGAAAAAGCTTCATAGGCTTAACATCAAAACTATTCAGGATCTTTTTTTTCATTTTCCACATCGCTATGATGATTTTAGTCAAATAACTTCTATTAGAGATTTAAAACAAGGACAAATTTCAACTATTCAAGCAAAGGTTGTTGAAATAAAAAACACTCGCCTTTTCCATAGAAGAATGGTTTTAACTGAAGCATTAGTTAAGGATGACACAGGGACTATTAAGGTTACTTGGTTCAATCAACCATATTTAATTGAAACGCTTAAAAAAGAAGTATCTGTTAATCTTTCTGGTAAGCTAACTTTTGCTAAAAAAGTTCTTTGTCTTTCTAATCCATCTTATGAATTAACCAAAAAAGATACCGTTCATACGGGAAGATTAGTTCCAATATATCACGAAACAGAAGGATTAAGCTCTCGTTATCTTCGTTATTTAATTAAACCAATTCTTTATTTAGCAAAAGAAATAAATGATTTCTTACCTATCGAAATTAAAAAACAATTTCAGTTAATGGATTTAAATCAAGCAATTGAACAAATTCATTTTCCTAATAATATTTCTGCCGCGCAAAAAGCTCGTCAAAGATTAAGTTTTAATGAGCTTTTTTTAATACAACTAATTACACTTAAACAAAAACAAAAATTAAACCAAGAAACAGCAATCAATATTCCATTCAATGAATCATTGATTAAAACATTTGTTAAAAACCTACCTTTTAAATTAACGGATGATCAAAGAATAGCTGCTTGGGAAATCTTTCAAGATTTATCTAAAAAACAACCAATGAATCGCCTACTCAATGGAGATGTTGGTTCTGGTAAAACCATCGTTGCTTTAATGACCGGATTAGAAGTTGTTAAAAAAGGATATCAAATAGCACTTATGGCACCAACTGAAATATTAGCAAAACAACACTTTGAAACATTTAATAATTTTCTTAAGAAATATAAGTTAAAAATAGCTCTATTAACAAGAACAGACAAAGAAGTTAATAGTAAAAAGGAAATAACTAAACTAGAACTTAAAAAACAAATAGCTCAAGGGAAAATAGATATCATTATTGGAACCCATGCGCTCATTCAAGAAAGTATATCTTTTAAGAATTTAATATTAGCTATTATTGATGAACAACATAGATTTGGAGTAGCTCAAAGAGCTGCATTACAAAAGAAGGTTTATCAAATAAAAGACGGCCTTTCTACCGTTCCTCATTTATTATCTATGACAGCTACTCCTATCCCTAGAACATTGTCTTTAACTATTTATGGAGACCTAGATATTTCTTTAATCAAAAAAATGCCAAAAGGCAGAAAAAAAATTATTACTAAACTCATTACTCCAAATGATCGCCAAAAAGCATATGATTTTATAAGAAAGCAAATCAAACAAAAAAAACAGGCTTTTGTTGTTTGTCCTCTAATTGATGAATCTGAAAAAATGGCTCTTAAATCAGTTATTCAAGAATATAAAAAACTTTCTAAAGAAATTTTTCCTGATTTTAAAATTGCTATGCTGCATGGAAAATTAAAACCTAAAGAAAAAGAAGAGATTATGAAAGATTTTAAAAATAGAAAAACAGATATTTTAATTTCTACTTCAGTGATAGAAGTTGGAGTTGATATACCTAATGCTACCATAATGATAATTGAAGGAGCTGATCGTTTTGGGTTATCTCAACTTCATCAATTCAGAGGAAGAATTGGCAGAGGAATTCATCAGTCATATTGTTTCTTATTCACAGACTCAAATGCTAAAAAAACAAATGAACGACTTAAAGCAATCTTAACAGCTAAAGACGGATTTGAATTAGCTGAAAAAGATTTAAAAATACGTGGACCCGGAGATTTTATAGGAATAAGACAATCAGGTTTACCAGATTTAATAATGGCTTCGTTAGATGATTTAGATTTAATTAAAAAAAGCCGCGAAGCAGCAAATATAATAATAGAAAAAAATATTTCAAACCCAGAGATAGAAAACAAACTCAAACAATTTCAAAATATTATTCACATGGAATAGTATTGACAAAATAACTTAAATAGTGTAATATATCAGTAAATTAAAAATTAAATAAAAAAAGGAAGAGTAAAAACAGAATTTTTGAGGAGGGGAAAGAAATGGAAAAAAAGATTCTATCCCAAGAAGTAAAGGCATCCCTAAGGAAGAGACTAAAAGAAAAGGGAAAAAAACTGTTGGAAGAAACAATATGGATGAAGAAAAGATTCAAAGAAGAATCCATAATGGGTTGTAAAACCCATATTGGAGACACCATCAACGGGGATCAAGCCGTTGATATATCCCGCCTGACAAATATAAAAAAGCAGATAAGAAAAATCGAAAAAGCTCTCATTAGATTGGAAAATGATGAATATGGATTTTGCATCAAATGTCATCATCCGATTCCAGTCGGCCGATTGCAATTGATCCCGTTTGCGATGCATTGTGCTTCTTGCAAAGAATTGCTAACACCAGAATCAGAGCATCGACCAAAAAGAGTCTTTCCAGAACGCGTTCGCGCTTTCGCGTAAAATCTTGTTCAATGGTGGGGCGGATGCATGCACTGCTCGAGCACCCTCTCATTGAGCAAAAAAAAATTGCTCTTCCTTCCTAGAACCGGGGATTAAATAATGTCCCCGGTTTTTTATTTGCTTTTAGGAGTTACCCAAAATCCCATATACTTACCTAGCAATAAACGGGTTTGAGCTTCTAATCCAGGCAAAGCTCCAAAAACAAGAATTGTAAAAGGGATTAAAAT
>Ga0222700_1000130_pt1 | contig 15431 bp, 33 predicted proteins | sample AntAcemetage1454_FD_181013 | JGI IMG/M metagenome (GOLD analysis project Ga0222700, IMG submission 181013) | Saline water microbial communities from Ace Lake, Antarctica - #1454 | ecosystem: Environmental > Aquatic > Non-marine Saline and Alkaline > Saline | place: Antarctica: Ace Lake...
ATGGTCCAATCGAGCGGCTTCAAGTTCGCGCAACTCAGTAACAGGCTCTCGGTTCGCCTCACCTAACGCGCTCATGACGGCCTTGTATGAAGCAGCAGGGCCAGCGTATCCAAGCGCATCAGCAATTACCTCAAACGTCTTGCCCTTCTTTCTGAGTTCAAGGGCGGCAAGCCATCGCTCGCGTGCCTTCAGTCTGCGCTTGCTTGTCTTCGACTCACCCGGCATCCTGCGTCACCACCTCAGAGAATAGGTCGAGCGGCTTTGCTGCGTTCTGCGCTGCGTATAGATTGTTCACAGCCACCGCATAGTATTCCGGCTTCAGTTCAATTCCGACGAACTCACGGCCATGCTCGATCGCTACATAGCCGGTCGATCCAATCCCAGCGAACGGGTCAAGGATCAAGTCGCCTGGATTGCTCCACAACTTCACGCACCGTTCGATTGTCTCGAGCTGTAGTGGGCAGATATGGCGCTCATCTTTCTCTGTCCTAGCTACTCGCACATTCAGCGTATGCGTCTCTCGGATGTTATACCATATTGGCCTTGCCCATTCGATCCAAGTGTTGTTGTCCATCTCGCCGGATTCAACAGGAGTAACAGGCATCACGTTGTCTCCAGGCTTCTTGAATACTAGCACGTAATCTGCCAACGCAGGACGGAGAGCAGATGAGTCCTTGTTGAGCGTAACGAACATCAGCGACTTAGCTTTCGTGCGGATTGCCTGCGCCTGAGGATCTTTGTCTATACACACCTCGCCATAATACTGCCATCCACGATCGTCAAACGCTCTGATAACGTCGCCACGAAAGTCCTTCAAGCCGATGTAGCCGTCATGGATCTTCGTCGCTGGAACCTGGGCAACGTGGACAGCGCAGTTGCGGCCAGGTGCAGTCACCCTCAATAGCTCATCGATGATGTATTGGAAGTGAGTGAAGAACTCAGTAGGCGTCTTGCTGTTCCCGAGATCTCTTTCAGTCGGACTATACGTATACAGCGATAAAAATGGAGGAGAGAATACGGATAAACCAACGCTATCCGTGTCAACTTCTCTCATACGCTCAACGCTATCTCCTAGCTTGATCCGCCATCCATCGCCAATCTCCTCGGATTCAGCGTAGTGAAATTCAACAGCAGACGCTTCCTCGATCTCGTCTTTCTCGTATTGCTGGACGTTCTTGATGAGTTCTTCAGTCATGGCTTTTGCTTGTCCTTCCTTTCGCATCACGTTAGCGAAGATGTCTTTCTCGATGTCAGCGAGCACGATCTTGACATTGACTGGCTTTGTTTGCCCGAAGCGATAGCATCTGCGGATCGCCTGATAGTACGATTCCCATGAGTCGGACAGGCCAACGAATAGCATATTGTGGCAGTTCTGGAAGTTCATTCCGAACCCGGCTATCTTCGGCTTTGTAACAAGAACGCGAATCCTGCCATCTTGGAACGCTTCGAGCTGGTCGCTCTTGTAATCCAGCGAGTCGCTGCCTTGAACCTCAACAGCGCCAGCAATTGCCTTTGCTATTGCGTGGCTTTCATCGTTCAACCCGCACCATACTATCCATTGTTCATCACTATCGTTCACCATCTGAGCAGCAGCCTCGACCTTTGCTCCGATAGTTTCGCGTCTTACTTTCGCCCTGTCCTGAATCCCCTTGAGTTCATCAAGGAACAATCTCCCACTAGGAACGTATCCAGCATCAACATAGAGAGGTTCGATCGTCAATGGAGGGAGCGCGAATCCGTCATCGTCATATCCAAGATCCGATGGAAGTCGAACGCTCATACCCCACGATGCCATCCATTTGTAGAACGACTCACGAGCGTGCCCCTTAATCCTCCATCCTTGCGCGTTCTTCTTATTTGATTCGTGGACGAAGAAACATGCCAGCATATCAACTCGAGACATGATGCCAAGGAACTCAGCATGATTCGCAATCTCAGCGATGTCATTTGGGGCTGGTGTCGCAGTACAGCATAGGCGATAAGGAACATCTGCGAACATCTCGCACAACTTCACTCGCGTCTTTCCGTCTAGCGATTTCAGAATACTAGATTCATCCAGCACAACAGCGCCGAATTGAGACGCATCAAACTTGTCTATCATCTCATAGTTTGTGATGTAGATACCGTGTCCGTCTGGTTGTTCTCTGACGTACTGGACTTCAACGTCGATCTTCTTTGCCTCACGAACTGTCTGCCTGGCCACACTCAGAGGCGCAACGATTAGCGTATTGCATCCAGTCAACCGCGCCCACTCTACCTGAATGAACGTCTTGCCTAGCCCAGTGTCTGCGAAGACGGCAGCTCTGCCCTTACGGATAGCCCATCTCGTGAGATCGCGCTGGAACGGGAATAGGAATGCGTTTATCTCGCTGTCATCAACAGCTCTCCCGCTTGAGCGAAACTGTATCCTCTTCGAGTCTAGGAACGCGACATATTCTCGCGTCGAGAGTTCGCTCTTTTGTCCAACTTCGGCAACCATTCTACCTCCTTGCTCGCTACATTATATCCGATCTCACGTCTAGGATGAAGTTTCAGCGGCGTCCGCATCCTGCTTGATCGTCGTTTTCATCGTCGCCTCATCGAAACTCACGTATCCCTTTGCGCACCATCTCATCATATCGAATAGCGCATCGTACAAGGACTGCGCAGCGACATCGTTCACGCCGAAGTATATATCCTTGCCAGCGACGCCATCGCACAGAGACACGTGCCACCGCCCTTTCGTTGACTGGCATAACTCGAACTCAGTAATCAGCATACACGCCTTCTCGAACTCAGCACCAACAGGAACAATCTCAACCCATATCCCGTTAATCATCAGCATCCTCCCTCGCGTTGATCTCGTCGCACAGATCGACAGCCGTTCGCAGCCGAGCCGTGTTCACTCCGATGTCCGTCGTGTCCGATCGTCTAGTCTCTGCCATCTTGACTGAGCCACCGAACGAGCTGAGAATCAACAGCGCCACCTCTAGCGTGCCAACGTACTCCACCAATTCTGCTTTCTTCATCTGGTCAATCGCTTGCATTATGCCTCCTTACCGCCTCTCACGTATCGCCCTTTGATCAGAGCGAATGCCTCTGCCACATCTGGAGTAACTTGCAGAAAACCAAGATACTTTGTCTTGCCAGTCTCCTCATCTAGCTGCCAATAATGCGCTCTGTTCGTTTTCCTCTTAGTCCTAACCTTGTCCACCTCAGCCCAGAACTCAGGCAGTTTCGCCGTCAATCCCATCAGCCGCTCCACATCATCTTCTGGAATCTTCCTAAGCGCGTCGATGGCGTTGATGTCCAAGCCCCTCACCGAATCCATCTCCTCGGAATTAAGCCAATCGCCGATAGGAAATAGCCCTAACGCCTCTGAGAATGGAAGTCCAATGAGAGTGAGGAACGTGCGGAAGCTCGCCTTGACGCCAAACTGTGCTACCTCTGGGCATACACGGAACAGCTCAGGGGTCTTCTTGCTTGGACGGAAGTGGGCGATGGACTTAGCTAAATCGAACTCTGCCTCGTTGCGACGGCGTAGTGCGTCAACCAACAACGGATACTCCTCGACGGCAGCTCTCCACGCTGGCCACTGATGGAAGAATATCTGATCGTGCGAAATGCGTCGGCGCTCCTCATCGACCAGCTCAAGCACGCCTGCGCTGCGTGAGAACTCTACGATAAGCGGCTGGTTGTGGCCTGAGCGACCGTCGAGTCTATCGTGACACGCCTTGCAGCCAAACAGAAGCACGTCTGGATCGTTGCAGTCTGCGTCTTCAGGCATCCCGCCGTGGCCTTGGTGCTGAGTGTGGACGATCATTGAGCCTTCGGTTGGCGTATCGTGAAAAAGTTCACAATATCCGCCAGACTCTTTGATGACTTTCTTACGTGCGTCTGCGCTAACGGGCATTAGCGGCCTTGCCTAAGATCGGACAGCGCACGAGTCAGATCCATGCTAGATCTCCTAGTGGCAGCAGTCTCTTTTGTGTCCCAATAAGCGTATCCATATTCTGTCTTGGTAGGGCTATGCTTGCAACGCTTAGCCTTCTTCAGAAACCTCTCGGCCTCGAATATCGCTGCGTCTAGCATTACCATTTCCATCACGCCTCCTTGCTCATCTTATCGCGCAACGCCTGACGGATCGTGTCGTTCTTGTTCTCCCTTGATTCCAGATAGGCGATTACGTCTAAGCTGGTATTGTCACTGATTGCCATTATCGTGCTCCTGTTGTGCCTCTATCTCTCTGTCAATCTCAGCCTGTATCATGCGGTCAATGTCAACTTGTATGGCTCTCTCTTCCTCGTATGCCTGCCACTTGCCCTGTTCCTCATCGCACTGCCGACACGGATACTCATGAGGTTCATTCGGATGCACCTCGCAGTGGCCACGCCTTAGAGGTGTTCCATAGATTGAATAGGCCATCATGCCTCTATCATTTCTCTTGCTCCATCTGTGCCCTAAGCGCACGTTTCATCGCGCCGTTCATGCTATCGCTATCGCTGTGTTTCTTCTTCTCAAGGTACTCAACAATGTCGGCATCGTTCTCGTCGTGTAGTTGCAGAGTGAATCGTTCTACTGCCATGTTTCCTCCCTTGCATACCTAATCATATCACACTGCACAACGATAGTCAAACGCCAAACGAGAGCTGCCCCGTCTTATTCAAGCTCCACTGCGCACGCGACTTCTTCTCGCCCCGCTCTGTCTCCCAGTAGATCGTCTCAGTCTCGATCGGATAGCCGTCATGACGCAGCTCGGTGATACGCGCACCGCCCTCGATGCAGCCGAAGCGGTTCAAGCAGTCAAGACGTGATAGCTTGTCGCCGTTCTGTAGCGCCGCTAGGATGTCAGACTTCTGGGACATCAGACGCCTCCTTGATAGCGAGTTCAGACAGCGCATAGGTCGGCAAGCATGGGAGATCTGCCTTAGCAAATAGCCCGATTGCGCCCTCTGCTGCGTACCAGAAATGGCCTTCACCGACAATCATCAATCCATTGTTTCTTCCTGCTCGCCTTACATTGACAAGAACTAACGATGGTTTCTCTGATGTCTCACCGAATTTCCATCCGTAGAACCACCACGAACCGATTTCGTCCGGCCAATCTGTGGACCACTCCGCTTTCATCATCGCCTCCTCACGCTATCCTCATTCCGTTCGTACCTTCGCGCACCATCGCTGGCTGCCTACGTGGTTTCAGATACGCCCCATCCACCTGCCTGAATATGCGAGTATCAATCACGCCCTCGACGTCCTTGAACCTGTATACGTCGCTTGTCATCTTCTCTATGTGCGCATCGGACGGCCAGCCCGGCAAGCTATCAGCCCACTTGACAAGCTTTCGTGTCTCATCAGCTTTGCTCGGGCGCTGTGCTTTCTTGAACGCTTTATTCTTGGCAACGTAAGCCTCGACTTGTGACTTCAGGAACAGCAGCCTCACGCCGCCGCAAGCATGAGGGCGGGCAACTCGCAACACATCCCATCCATGCGACCTCGCGCGATCTCTGGCATGGCTAAGAGAGCACCCCATCATCTGCGCGGCTTCGGCTGTGCCTATGCGTTCGTCAGGCATCGTTCTCCTCAAGCATCTCGCACGCGGCTGCGTACTGTGCCAGCATATCGCTAGGCGTCATCGACTCTGGATTGTCCCACATCATGTGGAGCGCATCACGAATCGGTCGTAGCTTCGCGGCGATGATTGGCGCATAATAAGCAACCTCTTCCTCTCTATCTCTGATTGTCGGTATATCGCCATGGAATGTTCCGTCATACAACGCCCCAGCAATCTCATCAGCTATCTTCATCACGCCTCCTTGTACAAATACGTTGCCTTCTCTTCGTCCGATAGCACCTTGAACCGCCCCCACATATCCCAGAAGCCACGCGGCCAATTCTTGCGTACAGCGTGGTCAGATCTGCGCAGTGGGAACGGACCGAAATTACTATGCACCTCGAACAGGTATCCGTCGTACTCGTAGATCGGATGGAAGCCACAAACGAAGCCATCAGGTACGCCGGGTTTGTCGCTCTTCAGTCGTAGGCACGGCATCATTCCTCCTTCTTCTTTCTAGCGTTCTCGTAATAATCCGAGCCGCGCTTACAGCTATTCGTTACTGTACCGCTACCGTTGCCAGATGGCGCATCCTTCCAGTCTTCCCAGTGGCGGTCAGGACCAAGGAACGTCGCGGGCTGCTTGATGAACTTCGGCTCTGTCTTCTCTTGCTCGCAGAACATCCGGTAATGCTTAGCCGCCTCGATCAGCACGGCGAACTCGATAGGACGGTGACCGCCATCTCCCGGCCTCCCGACGAACGTGGTTGTATGCCACGCCTTCTTAGCAGCTACCTTGCCAACGCCTCGCTTCATGGCTTTGAACTCGTTCCAGAATTGCTCGAAGTCTTCGCCATCATTTGGAAGCGGTTCTTCCTTATGCTGATCCTGTTCCTTTCTCTGTTCCTGTTCCTTGTGGTATACGGCCCCGATAGGGTATCGATAGGGTATATCTAATTCTGAGTACCGTTCGAGGAAAGCGCCTATCAATGGGCTGTTGTGCAAATCAAGTAGGTACTTCTCGATATTCCTCAGCAGCTTGATGGAATGGCTCTGATACTCGAACATATTCACCACCCAAATTAGCTCGGATAGGGTATCCGCCATAACGATCTCAGCACCGGATAGGGTATCGATACCCTTTCCAACATCTGCCAATCTGATACCAGTCTCATGGCTTACCGTTGTATTTGGCATGTAGTACAGTCCTGAGAAGTGCGCGTGTGGTGATGTGATGAAGTACAGGAAGAGCAGTTTGTTGGTTGTACTTAGTTGGCGAACCTTTGGATCTGTCCAAAACTTCGCATCGATAGTTCGATACATTCTCTATCAGCTCCTCTTTGCGTAAGAGTGTGCGGGTGCGGCCTGTCCTCGCAAAGACAGGCACGAAGAGCGCCTAGGTACAAGCCGCCCCACTAACAGATTGTAACAGATCACGCCGTTGAATCCAACTGTTAAGCAATCCTTAAGAGTTGCGTATACCATTTTGTTGACGCCACCGAAAAGGTATCACGCCTCCTCGTCTCCAACTTTACCACACGCAGGGCACACATAAGACGGGCCGAATTGATTATCGCCAGGTACTTCTACGTCGCAGTCATCCAGGATCCACCTATTGCCGCACGTTTTGCACGTTACCATCACGCCTCCTCTCGATTACATCCTTGACACATCTTGCCCAGCCGATAGGATCTTTGCGAACCATGCCACCTGTTAGCTGGAAGATCGCCCAGCCTAGCTCCGTCGCATTGTTTCTCTTCTCATAGTCGTTAGCCATCCGAACGCCTCGGTTGTGCGCACCGTTGGCAAACTCGCCGCCGTCAATCTCAACGCCTACCTTCACGTCGACAGCCGCAAAGTCTAGTAGCCATCTACGTTTGGGATAAAACTTGTACTGCTGAACCATCTCCACGTCGACAACCTTCAGAGCGAACGCGAATGCGGCTTCTAGTTTGCTAGGCATATCTCACTCCTAATCCAAGAGGCAGCCACCGCCCCGACACCTATGCCGTTTCGTTTGATTCGGGCCGAAGCCCACGATGGCTCCTCATATCAATCATTTCTTCGCGATCTCAAACTTCATCGGCGTGTCCCTTCTAGGAGCCATCCACTTGACTCGCCGCACATTCAGCACCCATCGCCTTATCGTAGTGATTGGTATATTCATGTGACGTCCTATTTCAGCATACGTCATGCCTTGTTCGTGCAGTTCTATTGCAGCACCACGGCGGCGTACTGAGTATCTCATTTCATCAACCTTTCCACTTCCGCGAACCAGGCCGCCCGTGCCTCGTGCGCTCGCATATCTGCTTGGACGGCCTCAAGCCCTAAGCGGCTCAAAGTCTGGGTGTTGGCTACTTGTACTGGTTCAACGTCCTCAGGCGGCTGCTGTGTATCTGACGGCTTCTCAGGAGCTAATCCCTTCGAGACTGCATAGAACGCGACGACGTGCCAACAGAGCTTCCGGGCGTCGCACGGGCACGTCGTGTTGAGGATCGACTTGTCGCCTGGATCGTCAACGTGCGGCTCGATGTGGACGCGGTATAAGGTGTCGGATGTACGCGACTTGACATCGGCCAATCTAGGGCTATCTGAGCTGATCGTCACGAGGTCGCGGACGTTTGGCGGCAGCTCGGGGATCTTGGCAAGTATAGCTGAGACTAGGACTTTCATCACGCCTCCTTAATCACACCACGACCAGCCACAGTACGGGCAAGCCATGATGTGCGTTGTCTCTGCTTCATCGAGCGTGTACTTGCTAGTCCATCGCTTACCACAGTTCACGCATTGCGAGTGCGCGAAGTGAGGAACGTCGTTCGCTTTGCAGTATCTACGCTGTGCAGCTATCTTGTCTTCGTGTTCACTCGTCATCGCACTCTCCATCCTCTCCGCAACTCGGACACCATCCAATCGACGCGTCAACCGGACGCAGCTCTTCGTAGCGATCCTTCGTCCAGCGGTTGCCACACTTCTTACATTCAATCATCACGCACCCCTCATCGCAAAGTTCAGCTTCACGAAGTCTGAGTTCTTCAACTCGCTATCCGCTAGGTCAACGCCTTGTGACTTGAACCACTCAAGCAGCTTGCCTTCCGTCCAGCCTTTCGACTTCGCTGCGACTACCACGTTGCGTAGCTCGTTGATCCCGCGCTTGCCAGAGTGATCTAGTACCAGTGCGTTTACGTCCGGATAGTCTTGCGGGAGTGTGATTGGATCAGTCGGCGTATCTGCCTGTTGAACTAACTGCTTGCCGCTCTCGCGTTTCGCCGCCTGCACGTCTGCATCCGTCGTCGCGTCAGCTTCTGGATCGTCGCCCCATGAGATAAGGAACTTACCGGAGCAGGCGTACTTTATCGCGGCTGTATCAGCTTTCATCACAGCCTTGTCTCCTGAGTCCATACCAGATCCAAGCCCCTCAGCTTTAGAGATGAAGATGCCATCAGTGAAATACAGAGTTGTCTTCACAGCAGCGAGTGACTTTGATCCGCCATTCGCAGATTGCACGATATGAAACTCTTGGACATCCGATTCGCTCTCTACGCTGATGCCTTCGACTACACATTCGTCGCGCACTCTGTCGAGAACCTTACGTGCTGACGTGTAATTGTATCCGCCGAAGTTACCGCGCTTCTCTGCCTTCGCATCCTTCTGTAGGTATCCAATCGCGTCCATGATGCGAACCATCTTCGCGTTGAACTCAGGCAACAACTCAACGAGCGTTGCGTCCAATACCTTCTCTCCGATGGCTGTAAGGTTCATTCTTCCACCGCCCCAAGATCGACAAGCGCGGCGATTACGGAATCAATGTCGTTGCGAAACTCTCTTAGATAATCCACCGCGCAGTTCAACCCGCTCGGAGTGAAGATGGTGATAGCTGGTGTCGTGTCGCTGTTATTGATCTTGATGACTCCGTATGTCAATCCCTCAGGTATATACGATTCAAACTTATCGCTCGCCTGTCCGTGGTGACTCGCGTTTGTATTGCTCATCGTCATGCCTCCTTACCACAAATCTGTCTGATGCAAACTCGCAACCTTGTCTCGCTCGCATTCTTCAGCGAACGCTGCGTCTTCAATCTGCGCGACCTCAGTCTCGTAGGTTCCTTGATCCACACGCTGATTGTCTACGTAAACTACCATCCGGCTATTCCAGTAGAATTCCTCTATCACGTGACCGTTGATTTCTATCCGCCTGTTTGAGTGCATCACGCCTCCTTATTTCTCTTCGTCCTGAGATGGAATCAACCCTTCTAGCTTTGCCTTCAATTCAGTGAGTTCGGTTTCCAGCGCTGCCCGTTTGCGATACTCATCCATCCACCTTGCATCAGATCTTTTCAGGTTAGCTGTTAAGTCGTCTATCATTGGAGTTGGCTTAGACAATAGGCCTTCTGAGACGAAAGAAACCCCTATTGTTTCCGGCGCTTCTTCTGTTCCAGCAGGCTTGTATACGTACCGACCATCCTTGTATTCTTCATCGATAATAATAGCGTCCGCAAGAGCCTCAATTAGCGCTCCAGTCTTGCTTGTCGCCGCAACCAGCATCTTCCTGCCCTTCGTGTCAATCAATAGATTCATCGTGCCTCCTATTTTACGATCCGCACCTTGAGCGCTCGCTCGAAAGCCATCAGGGTCTTAGAGCTTGGCGGGTACATACCGCGCTCGATGTTCGAGATAGTCTGATTCGTGCATCCCATCCTGGCTGCTAGTTCGTCCTGTGTTATCCCAGGCTTACGTGCCATGATCTCTTCCTGCGTTGGCGTTGCATGCAGCCGCGCATTCTTGATCCGCTCTCCGATAGTCATTCCGTCTCCTCTCCGAACGTATTCATCCAGAAGGAAAGAATCTTCCTCGCTGCTTCCTCGCTGATTTCCATTGCCGTCTTTAGGTATGGGACAGCGGCGAACATATTGATTTTGCCACTCTCTCTGAGGGAATCAAGATAGATCAAACAGCTAGACATCAACTCGTCCGGCCCCGTATCCCAGCTCTCAGGAATCGCTCGCAACAGTTCTACACACTCTTTCTTCAGCTCATCATTAGTCATTCGTAACCTCCTGCGAACTCGTGCTGCTGAACGCCCATATCACCGGCAAGCTCGTCTATCTTGCATAGCGTGCGGTAGAGGAGCGAGCGGTTGCCGTCCTCGCGCGCTTCGTCGGCCTGCTGCTGTAGTTGCTCGATCTCGGTTGTGATGTCCGTGCGGGTCATGTCCGCCTCCCGTCTTCGGGGAGTCGTATTTTCCGATGTTTCCCGTGATTCATAACTGCAAGAACACCAATAGCGCACGGCAAATATCCCTTCGATACGTACCCGCCCTCTATTACTGCTCTGTTAATTGCAGAAGATATAGCGGCTACCCCACCCATCTGCATGATCTTTTCCACATGCTTGATAGTATCAATCCCATTTTTCTCTAGGAAATGCAGCCCAGTGTGTACATGGGCATTCATTTCTCTTCCGTCCGTTATCGCTAATTGGCACAGAATTGCTGACTTGCACGCTTCTTTATTAAGGTTCCACATCCTAATGATTGTTGCAGGATACCTGATGACGTTAATCGTAGACGAGTCTGAAATCTTCAGATCGTGTTCATCAAGCCATTCCTTTATCTCTGTTTCTGGAAACATTCCAGCAGTTATTCTTGCCCTCCATCTGTAATAAGCTGAAACTCCATGGCGGATAGTGTTGGTGTCATAGAATGCTTTTGCTTCTTCTACAGAACCATCTGATTCAAATACCATGGCAGGAACTCGCTTTATGTTCCCGCGCCTCCGTGCGGCTCCAACTCTATGTTGTCCATCAACAACATATAGCTTTCCGTCTTCTCTTTTCATAACCATTATTGTTCCGAAGCTGCTCCAGTTGAAGTTCTTTGCTATAGAAATAATGCTGCGTTCTGTCGCATCTCGCTGATAAGATTCATCAACGATAAGATCCGCAATAGCCACCATGTCGAATCTTCCTTTCTTGCTTTCCTTTTCCCAGCTGTATCGCTCGATCTTGTCCATCGTCCTGCCTCCTTTTCTTACGTAAGTAGACCATACACCATTTATACCTGGAATACAAATCGGCTTTCCTTACATAGCAAAACGGGACGCAGTTTCCCGCGCCCCGCTCTACAAGCGAACTCCTTGTCACGGGAGGTTAAATCGTTCCAGTGATCCACAACCCGACTAACAATCCGATAGCAACGCCGATCAGCGATGCGATGATCCCTTCAATTAGTAGCCAGATCATAGCACGCTCGATGGCGACTGTACCGCGCAGCCTATGTACGGGTTCGCCGGTATCGTCTGAACGTCAACCGTCGTAGCGCCCATCTCGTCTTCCCATTCAGTCGTAATCGTGACGTCGCATCCAGCTCTAGTATCCGTGCCCCAGAATGGACCACACGTAGCAGTCGCGTGAGGGTAGTTGTCGATGTTGCTCTGAGAAGGCGGCGTGTATGGCAATCCTGATGAGCCTTCAATGTGAACCGGCCATCCTTGGATGAACATGATCGCGTTATAGATCATCTCTCCGGTAGGCATCCTGACATGATACACGTCAGGCTTCGGAGGTTGTGCGCCAGTGTAAGGCGGACAGAATACAGCCATCTCTCCATGCTCTCCCCACTCTATCTTCGCGTCAATCATCGTGATAGGTCCGCCTTCAGGATCGTAGGCGTGGGGATAAGTTACGACGTATCGTTGACGAGCGTGAAGTGTCCACAGGTTCGTAATGAAGTTGAGGACTAGACGACCAGGGACAGGTCCAGTATTGCGTAGCCAGATTGTTTCAGTTGCCGTCTGAGAATCGTTGCCGTCGAACCATACGACGGATACCTCGATAGGTAGCTCGTTGACGGTAACTATTAGCGTTCGACTTGTCTGCGTATACGTCTTGCCTTCTACCGAGAATGTGAATTGCCCCCCATCAACGCCAAGCGCGATCAAGGTGACCGAGCAAGGTGGATAATCTGAATCTGGAGCGGACAGAGTAAGCGTGCCTACTGTGTCTGTAGGAAGACAGCCAGCAAGCAAGCCGATTGAAAGTGCTAGAGCTAATAGAAGAATTGTTCGTTTCATATCGCACCTCCTAGTACGAGTTGAGGCGGATAGGGGCAGTCGTACCTACCCCTACCCTCAAGGAGGCAGTCGTGATGAGCGACTACCGATTACAAATTGATGTCGGGCTTTGCCAGCGGGATATTGAACTCGACGCGGATGCCTATAGTCGGGCTTAGTCCAAGCCACACACCGCCACCCCACGGGAAGTCAACACCACCCCAGACAGACACAGGACCAACGAAGCCTTCAAGCATAAACCCTGCCGAACGTGTAATTAGCTGTATGTTGTTCGGGTAGGCTGACGATTTGAAAGTCGAAAGAGATCCAAGTGCGAACGAACCACCGGTGTCAAGGTTGCCACCGTTGGTAAATAGTAACGTCTGCTCGAATCCAACGCTTGCATCGAAGCCAAGATCGAACGTGTCGTTAGCAATCAGAATGTCATTGTCGAAATAGAAGCCGCTGAGATCAAGATTCCATCCGTCTGCGATGTCTGCCCCAAGCAATGCACCAGCCTCGAAGGTTGGAGTTGCCGTGATGCCGACGTTTTCGATCTCGAAGTATGGACTAAACAGTGGTCCTGCGAAAGCGACCGCCGACATTGCCAACATCAAAAGCGATAGAACTAATAGTTTCTTCATTCTTTCTCACCCCAATTATGCCCAAGGATATTCAACACACCGACGGTGATATCAATGATGATACCAGCGATGTCAAGGACGATTTCCTTAACGTGATCAGTGAGTTCCCAGGGAAGTTTGTTGATAGCTTCTGACAGCCCTTGAAGGACTGCCGCCTTCTTCTCCGCGCCGCTACCCGGAACTTCCACTTGCTTCATCAGCGAGCGAATGAACGGAACAACGGCAATCAATACCTTTAGTACTTGAAGTGCTGCTTTCATGTCGCCTCCTTGTTTGCGTGATTATACGTCATTCTTTCGGATTACCAAACCCACTCTTTACACGGTCGCTAACACGCCGCCCTTCATTCCGTGCTTTCTCAACCAGCAGCACGATCTCGGCGACCTCTTGCTCGCCCATGCCGTTACTCTTCGCAGTTACTACCGTGTTCGTAGAGATCGACGATATGAGCCTGGTCAACTCTATCCGCAGCTTCTTCATTTCCGGCCCGATCTTGAGCAGCAACCACGTCGCCACGAATATCGGAAAGCCAACTTGCCCGATGAACTCTCCTATTGTTTCCCACATTCTAACCCCTTAGCTGAATCCCGCCGCTTTAATCCCAGGTGACACTGCAATCCCATACCATCGTGAGTTGATATAATCCTGGAACGTCCACCGCTCCACTCCGCTTGAACTATTCTTCCGTATGACTGCATTAGCAGATCCGTAAGCCCCGTGCGTCGAGTACACGTTCCCAAACTCATCTACCGCAACGCCTTGCGATGTCCCCGCAGGTTCATCAAGCCAGACATTCGTTCCAGTCAACGGACTAAACTTCCCAACAGCGCCGCCTGATCCATTGACGTAGTACCCGTAACCGTCGTGCCCGATAACGAGATCATTGATTTCTCCATTCTTGCTTTGATCCCAGTATTCATCTCCGCCGACTGAGATCTTGCGGATGTGCCCAGAGTCATCTCCGAGATAGAGGCCTCGCGTAGCTTGGCTATCGATTGCTATCGAGGTGAATCTCAAAGATACATCGTCGAATACGTTAGCGTAGTTACCGTTGGCAGTTTGCAGGCGCACAACGTAGCCAAACGCATAAGCTGCGTACACGTTGCTATTGCTGCTGTTGAATGCGATGCCGACAACTTCCCATGCGTAAGGAGTCCGTGACCAACCGAACCCGTAAGTTGATCCGCCGTCTTGTAGGCACGTAATAGTGCCTCGTTCGTCTCCAGTGTAGATATAGGTGATCCCGCTGCGATTCTCTAGACAGATCGCAGTGACCGGAGAAGTATGCCCTGCGTACATCCACTGTTGCACACCTGCCAAGTTGAACTTGTAGACGTAATTTGCGCACGCCCAGTAGGTATTTCCTTCATCGTCGCAAGCAACGGCATCTGGATTGGCGATGCCCCCGCCATACTTCGGCCAGCCAACCAAATCAGTATGGTCGTCGTCAATTCCATAGAGGCGATCTGATCCATCCTCGCACGCCCATATCTGTTTCTCGCCTACTGAGATCTGTTTGATGTCGGCTCCGATATTGATGGCATTGATTGTACCCTGCTTAATAACGCCTCCGATGTTGACATACTCAGAGGTGATCTGCTTGATGACTCCATCGACATTGCAGTATTTTCCGAGTGCCATGCTATACCTCGTAGACGAGACCTATCTCGCCATAGCTGATCTCTCCAGCTCCAGTTCCAGCGGTAGGCACAGCCGTCAATAGCTTGATATTCCTCAGCTTAGCAGTCGTATCTCCCGCGTTCTGTGAGTATCCGATAAGGTCGCCTGTCATCGTGTCTCCTGCAATGGCTACCTTGTCAGTGCCTAGGCTCGCAATCGTCACGTCTTGCGCCGCGTCAGCCGCCACCCTCAACGCAGCCTCAGCCGTCACGGTAGACAGCAGCGCAATGTCTGAAGCTACATCAGGCGCAACAACCTTCGCACGTCCGCTTGCGTCTCGAATGAGAATCTTGCTCGCCGTCGCAGCCGATACCGCGCCGTGAACGTCTATCTCTGCATCAACGTGTGCTTTCAGATAGACAAGGTTATTGCCGATCCCGTTCATGTCGGCATATCCCACGCCATCAGGCGCAGTCCAGTCTACTTTAGGATCTGTCCAAGCCATGTTAGTCCTCCTCGCCGTATAAGCCCTCGCCGTATCGCCGCGCTCCGTATCCACCAACGAGGCCATTCTCCTGTCTCTTGATGAGAGC
>Ga0222700_1000160_pt1 | contig 13681 bp, 7 predicted proteins | sample AntAcemetage1454_FD_181013 | JGI IMG/M metagenome (GOLD analysis project Ga0222700, IMG submission 181013) | Saline water microbial communities from Ace Lake, Antarctica - #1454 | ecosystem: Environmental > Aquatic > Non-marine Saline and Alkaline > Saline | place: Antarctica: Ace Lake...
GAGGACAAGGGCAAGACCGCAAAGGAGATCCTCACCGGGGAATCCGAAGGGGAGGAGAACGTCTACACGGAAGAGGAGCTGAGCGAAACGATAGGCGGCGAAAGTGGAGAGGGCGAAGAAGACACTTCAGTACATATGGAAAAAGGTGTCACCCCCCCGGGCATGACCTTTCAGGAATTTGCCGAATCGCAGGGTATCACATGGCCTATTGGTGGGAAGGATGAACGGCTGCCGGGATTAAAGGCCGCGTTTGATGAATACAAGGCCGTCGCTCCCACAGGGCAAGCCGCAGGAGACGTTAAGCGAAAGACACCCGATGATAAGGCCGAGAGTGGAAAAGTTGCTCAGGGGGCAACTGGTGACTTCTCTGAATCTCTTATTGCGGAAGCCAAGAAGTATAAGACGGTAGAGGAGTTTGTTCAACGAACCCATGAAAAGTTTACACGAATGCAAGATACTATGACTGCCAGTGACCGTAAATTGGCAGAAGAGTTTTATAAAGCCGACAAAGAAGCTCTTTACAGCCAAGCCACCCTTGCCACACCCACTCCTAAGCCCACCGTCCCCCGCACCACAGACGGCAAGCCGGTAAACTTCAGCCGGTACACCGAAGCCCAAGGCTACGGCCAGATCAAGAAGGACCATCCGGAGTATGAACGTCTGCGTCAGGACTTCGATGCGTGGCGCGGGTCCGACATGTCCGAAGAGACCCCCGATGCCATGATGGGGAAGGCGGCAAAGTTCATAGAGGACAGGCGGGCGGCAAAGCAGAGGCCGAAAGCGGAAAAGACAGGCAAAGGCCCGCAGAATCTTTTGACTGATATTATTTTTGAAGGTGGCCTGAAGTATGGTAAGGATTATGGCGAATGGGTTGTTTCCAAGTCAGGGAAGAAAAAGAACATATTGCTTGAGGACAGTCCGGATATTAAACGCGCACAGAACGAAAGCCGGGGTTACGACCCTGATGATATGGCGCGGATGATGCGTGAGAAGGGCTATCGCGTAGAGGACGGTACCGCTCTTATGGAGCTGGTGCGTACAGGGAAGGCAAGGGAATACTTTGCACCTGGACGTGAAGATTTACTAGACAAGCAAATGGAGGGAATGACAGATGAATGGATCGCAGGAGAACTCGCCGAAATCGAGGCGAGAGAAGTTGAAGGCAGTCTTGAAGAAGAAATTATTGGAGAGATTGCACAAGAAGAGAACGCAACAGACGAAGAAGTAGAATCTATCTCTGGCTTCTTTGCCGAAATGCGCGAGAAGTCCAAGACCGGCCCCATTCCCAAACCTAAAGAAGTTCTCACGCCAAAAGGCCTTGAAAAGACTGAGTACGACCAAGTTACTCTTGAGGGTGAAGCTGAGCCTATCTTCCAGAAGAAAGATGAAGTAAAACGTACACCAGAACAACAGGGGGCATTGTTCACCAGTCTGTTGGGGCAGGAAGTGGGGAACATCGAGAAGGAGGAGGCTGAAGACCCGACAGAAGTAGAGAAGAAAATCGTAAATGCTAAGCGTAGACTGCGGGACGAGAAGGACGAGACTAAAAAAGACGTTATCGAAGGGGAGCTTCGGGCATTAAGACAAGAGGCCATAGAGGAACTTGACCTTCCCCAGGCAGTGGCCCCGCCACCCATAGAGCAAAGGAAGCTCAGTGAAGAGAAATTCAACCTTCTTGCAGGGAAGTATGGGAAGGCTTATGCGCGAGGGTATTCCGCAAAGGTCGAAGGGTACTCTTCCCAGTATCCGGGAGATATCCGTTCCAAGAAAGACAAGGCGTTTTTTACTGATGGCTGGATAGCGGCGGCACAGGCGAAGGAGGAAGCAAAAACCGAAGAAGAATTAAAGGAGGAATCGAGTGAGACAGCAAAAGAGACAGAAGCGAAAACAGCGGAAGAAAAAGGAAAGGGAGAAGGAGAGAAGCAGCCTTGGGAAATAAAAGACAAAGAAGAAGCCAAGGAATATGTTCGGGCAAAGGGATATGAAGCACAAAACGAATACCTCTCACGGCTGGCGAAGGAAAAAGGGATTACGCTAACAAACCCTTGGGACTTACAACCATCCGACCAGACCCTTGACGAGTATGTCGCATCTGTCCATAAGAACACCCTTGAGAACTGGGTAGATGGCATTAGTGACTACAAGCCGAAATTTGCTACCAAAGAAGAACTTAGAAAGATACACAAGCAGGGCGTTGAGGATGCTCAGGCCGAAGGTTATTCAATAAGGCAAGAAATCCTTGCCGATTACCCCGACCTGAAGTCCGCGGAGAAGATTGAAGGAGTCCAATATTATAAAGACCCAGAAGGAAATGAAGTTAAGTACGAAGATGGAGAGTGGTACGAACAGTACATTCATCCATTTAAAGTAAAAGGCACTGAAGATGAATACGACTCCGAAGTAAGATGGCGAAAGGTGACAAGAACCAAACAAGGCAAATATGATGCCATGCTACAGCGTGGGACGTTGAAGGCTGTGGAAGAAGCCAAGCCTGCGGTTCCGACATTAGAAGAATATGTTTATGGTGATAATCAATTAAGCAAATTGACTCCCGAAACATGGAAGGAGCAATTCCCCAATATCCCATATCAAAAAGAAGGCACAATAAAAGTCTACCGAGGAGCATTTCTTAAAGATAGGTATGAAATTAAAGAGGGCGATTGGGTCACTCTTGATAAAAAGTTTGCACAAGAAAACTATGCCGGCGAAGGTGGCAGGGTATTCGAAAAAGAGGTTCCCGTCAGCGAATTGATGCTTAACATGGGAACATCTCAACCCGGCAAGTCTGAACTGATATGGAAACCAGAAGTAAGCCTTGAAGCGTATGGGGATAATGGAAAGTATATTAAATTAGCTGATAAATATAAACAATTATATCCCGACCTTGCCAAGCCTGCAAAAGGATTTCAATTAGAACAAGGAAAGGTCTCTCTCAAAGACTTCGGTGAAAAGATGCCGGGGGCCAGAAAAGACCAGCTTCCTTCAATCCAGAAAGACCTTGCCGATGAAGATATCGCATCATTACCACTCAGTAAAATATGGCCGAAAGCTGAAGTAGATGCCATTGAGGACATCAAAGATGCCGCGATTGCAACCGCATTTCGGGCAGAGATCCCCGCAAAACCGAGAACATCATATAAAGTAAAAGGGTGGGTCGAACAGGTCAAGGAGTTTACAAGAATGACCCGGGAGTTACTATCGGGAGAACGGGCAGATGAGATGCTCACAGGGATGGAGGACAATAGAAGGCTGGCCCAAGTCGCAGCAAAGATAAGGCTGCTTGAAAAGATTGATCGTAACCACTGGAGTAGGATCGGCAGAGTAAGGGAGCAGAAAGACGCATATCGTTTTGACGATAATGGCGAGAAAATACCTTCTCCTTATGTGGTGGTTGAGATTGATAGCAGAGGGCAAACCTTTAGAGTAGCTGATATAGAGGCGGCTATCCCTGAAATCCAAAATATGCTTGAAGGCCAAGTCGCAGCAAAGAAGATGAAGTTTGAAGTCCGGGGCGGCACGGGAAAGGTCTCTATCAACAAGGCCGGGGATTCACTTTACCGGGCACTCATAACTTTCGAGACATCAAAGGAGGCCTTTGACTATCGTAACGAACATTACGACGCTCTGGTGCAGGCGTGGGAAGACCTAAAGAATAAGGAAAACGTAACTGAAAGAGATGTACGTGGGGAAGAAAACCGGCCAAGGGCAGGACAGGATTACCGAAAAGATAAGGATGCCACGCCGGAAATGTTCACGGAAGCCTTTGGATTCAGGGGTGTTGAGTTCGGGAACTGGGTATCTCAGGGCAAGAATGCCAAAGAGCGACAAGGTATGCTGAACCAGGCCTATGATGCCCTGCATGATCTGGCAAATATCATAGGCATACCGCCGCAAGCTGTTTCGCTGAACGGATCTCTTGGGCTGGCCTTTGGCTCCCGGGGGGCCGGCTGGGCTTCAGCACACTACGAACCGGATACCCTTGTTATCAACCTTACAAAGCCAAGGGGCGCCGGATGTCTGGCCCATGAGTTCTTTCACGCACTGGATCACTATTTTCAGAGACAAAGGGGGGAAGGCGAATATAGTCGAGAAGGTAGTTATATCACCTACAGCCCGGAGAACTACTACCAGCACAAGGAACGCCCGGCACAAAGATTGTCGGTCGAACGGTTCCGGGAACTGGAGAAGGTGTCCCGGCTCAAACCCGGTGAATGGGAAAAGGTCGAAGGCGTCAGGCCGGAAGTGGCGGAAGCCTTTACTGATCTGGTAAAAGCCCTGAATGATTCCCCTATGGCAAAGAGGTCAAGACTCATTGACAAGGGCCAGTCAGGATATTGGTCGCGGATTATTGAACGGGCAGCTCGGTCCTTCGAGAATTATGTCATCGCCAAGATGCAGCAGGAAGGTTACCACAATGACTATCTGGCTAATGTAGTACAGGTCAAAGGATTTGCACGAGATGTCGGCAGGTATCCGTATCTGTTGGAAGAAGAACTCCCCCCTGTATCCGATGCCTTTGACGCGCTGTTTAGCACGTTGAAAACCAGAGAGACAGAAAAGGGTTTACAAATATACGAACCCGGTGTAGAATACACCCATGAAAACGTCATCAAAGAACAACTTGACCTCTTCGGTAACGTACCCGCCACAGGAGGAACGGATCTTCACCCCCCTGCCGGAGTCGCTGGTGCCATACGAGCCGGGGCGCTCCCAGAAGTCGTCTCTGTCCTCCACGGATACTATAAAGGTGGAAGGAAAGCCTCAACCGCCGCAGACATAGCCCGTCTCGGACAGATCAACCTCACAAAATACCCTAACGAGCACTTCCTGATTGTTGTCACAAACAAAAACAACGATATCATAAACATCCTCGCCCACACCACAGGGATGAAGACTTCCTCTTCGGCAGACTATGGCGAGATAGCTGGGCAGGCCCTGAACACCGAGGGAGCTGTGAACGTATGGTTGCTGCACCAGCATCCATCGGGAAACGCCAAGCTAAGCGATGAAGACAAGGCTGTATTCAACAACCTCCAAAACACCCTTGAAGGAACGGATTTAACGGCCAAGGATATAATCGCCACAACGTATGATAAATATTCGGCAAAGATGGATTACGTTGACCGCTCCGTCATTCCCGAGGGAACACAGAAGGAAGTCAAGCTAAGGAAAGTAGTCCGTGAATTCAAGACCGTCCCTGACCGTGGCATTAAGTTTGACAGCGAAGATAGCGTCAGGTCGTTTGCCAAGACACACCTCCCAGATGGAGGGATTGTCTTGGTGGACCATAGAAACGCACCGGTCGCTACTCTCAGGCCCGGCGACTATGGGAAGTTACGTGGCGCAGTACAAACCGAGACACTGAAGATGGCCGAGAAGCGCAATGCTACAGGGTTATTCGTTATCGAGCCAGACCGCGCAGTCAATACCGGGAACGTGCTCAGCTTTGCAAAAGCCATGCAGCTTAATACTATTGACATAATTGATATAACCGGAAGCGAACTTGGGAGGACCGGGGAAGACACATGGAAGGCGATGCGACAGAATGCCAGCCCGGCGTTCCTCCGCACCGGCGAAGCCACACCCGCAGTCACCCAGCACCAGGCAGAAGAGCTGCAGGCGATCACGAAGGAGATATGGAAGACCCTGGGAAGGATCCTCCCGGCAGATGCTATGCGGAGACTCGGCCTTGAGCTGAGACCCTTTATCACCATGAAAGGCAAAGACATTGCCCTGAGTGTCGAACAGCACGGGGGCACGGTGGATATGGATAAAATCTTGGGCTCGACTTCCATTGACGGCATAAGGGCTTTGATAGAGATATCGTATGCCTTTGATCAGGGGACCATGGGAAAGACGGCCTTCCATGAGGCGTTTCATGTTGCCGCAAGGTGGACTCTGCCTGAAAAGGACTACAGCGCCATCCTCAATTACTATAAAGGAAACGAAGAAAAAGCGGCAGAAGCCTTCGCGGAGGCCGCGGTAAGATGGGGGGACGGAGGTATCAGTCATCCCGATAGTGCCGTCAAGAGGGCGTTTGTCCGATTGCTGAGAATCCTGCAAAGGTTAAACAATTACTTGAAAGGCCGTGGCTATATGCGCCCCGAAGATGTATTTGCAAAACTCTACACCGGATCGTACAGCAGGATGCAGTCGCAGACAACCAGAGCGAGAAGGTCGGGGGTGGCATTGTCCAGCTACGCCCCAGCTCTCTATTCACAGCTCCTGCAAACCGTCAGAAACAAGATGACGGAGATGCCAGCAAAGGCACAGAGCCTTGTGAAGTGGCTACAACGCCAAGACGTCAAGCCCGAAGAGATGAAGTGGATGGGCGTTGAGGCGTGGATAGCAGAGAACGAAACAGACGGCAGGATAGACAAACAGGCTTTCGCAGACTTCCTTGAAGCGAACCGGATTGAGCTGGTTGAGAAGTGGAAGGGTGGCCCGACTGAAGATGAAATCGACATCCTCCTTGAGGATGAAGCAGGAGAAGGTTTTACGCGGGACGAGGCAAGGGAATATCTCAGGAACGATGAGACTGATATCACCAAATTCCATACCTACACTCTCCCCGGTGGTGAGAATTATCGTGAAATGCTGGTGAAGTTGCCGGAAGAAGGCAAGACTCCACATTATCTTGTCATAGGCGCGTTGCCTGAAGAATTCACCACGAAAAAAGCGGCGCAAGCATACATTGATAAGTGGAATGCCATAGCAGAAAAGCAACCAGAAATAAAAAAACAACTTGATGAATACCCATTATCGATAGAAGAACAGTTGTCTAATAAAGAATATGGCAAGGACTATCACGGTGCCCACTGGGATGAACCTAACGTCCTCGCCCATATCCGGATGAATGATCGTACCGATGCAGAGGGCAACAAGATCCTCTTCCTGGAAGAGATACAGTCAGATTGGTTGCAGGAAGCAAAAGAGAAGGGAATGGGGGAAAAACCAACTGTATCATTAGTTGATATTGGCAGTAGACAAAGAGATATATTCAAAAGGTTCGATGATGGTGAGATAACACGTGAAGAACGGAACAGACAGATAGATGAACTTGACGTTTTAAAAGCAGAATATCAAGGCGTTCCCACCGCCCCCTTCCTGAATAACTGGCATGAAGTCCTTATGAAGCGTGCCCTAAGAATGGCCGCCGAAGGTGGATATGATAAGCTGAGCTGGACCACTGGTGCTCAACAAGCGGAGCGTTATGACCTTAGTAAGCAGATTGATGAATTGAAATTAGTCCCATCCGAAAATGTGGCAGAGAAGTCAGACAAAAAGTGGTCGCTACAAGGATATAAGGGAGACAGCACATTATTTGCGGAATTTGTGAATGATAAGGAAATAGAGAAATGGGTGGGGAAGGGAGTCTCTGGAAAGTTGCTGGCGGCAACACCAGATAAGTATGGCATTAAAACCCTTTCCGGCCTCGACCTCAAGGTTGGCGGCGAGGGCATGGCAAAGTTCTACGATGAACTTCTCCCCGGCTTCATGCGGAAGTATGTCAAACAGTGGGGTGCAAGAGTCTCAACGAGTGAGATACAAACCAGAGAGGCACACCCCGAAGTATCCTTTGATGAATTTCTTGATGCACAACCGGGTCAAGATGCCGACTTTGAAAGCGAAGAGGATGCAAGAAATGAATGGATGATAGCTTATGGGCGTGATATTCCTGCTACCGTCCACTCCGTCACCCTCACTCCTGAGATGAAGTCCTCTGTCCTCTATGGTGGCCAGTCGATGTTTGCGATAGGGGGGTGGCACGGCTCCCCTCATTCCTTCGATAAGTTTTCAACCGAGAAGATCGGCACGGGGGAGGGCAATCAGGCGTTTGGATGGGGATTATATTTCTCAGATTTAGAAGAAATCGCAAGGTCTTATGCGGGAGATAAAAAAGTTGACGTTGTTAAGGTAGGAGACATCAATATATATCATGAATGGAACTCTGCGCCAGTCGAACTCACTGAAAAATGGCGGAAGTTATATGTAAGAGCAAAAACTACAGAAGGGTCAATAGCAGGCGGACATACTGCCCTGGCGGAGAACAATGTTAAGCATCTCAGGGAATACATAACTGAGTTCCGGGATGGGTTAAACGATGTAGATTATCAGAATACCCGAAAGGTTCTCAAACAACTACTAACCGACTTGAAAAAGCCTCAAGACATCGTTGTTATTCATAAGCCCCGCAACCTCTACAAAGTCACCCTCCATAAAGGCAAGGAGCCAGGAGAATATGAGTGGCTGGATTGGGATCAACCGATAACGGAAGCAAACAAGAATAAGATACTTGCTTTCGCCAAGAAAGAAGGTCTCATCACTGAAGAGTTGGAAGACGAACTTGTTGGCACAGAAGCAATGACACTTGCACGATACGCAAAAATCTATGGCGAGACAGAGAGGGAAGCGAAGGCAAAGTATTCCGTATACCTTAAAGATTTCAAGGACGGTAAGAGTATTCCTTATAATGGAGAGGATATTTACAAACGTATTTCCAGCACGTTTGGTATGCAAGCGAACATAAACAGAAAGGGTGGAATGTATGCAACATCAGGCCGTCGCTTTAACGACAAAGAGGCCTCTCTCTTCCTTCTCCGTGCAGGCATAGACGGTATCCGTTATCCTTCCGGCACCATTTCGGGCATTAAAGAATCAGATGCAAAAAACTACGTGGTCTTTGATGAAAACGCCGTGACGATTGAAGGCGCCCCTCAAACCATGTTCTCCGTCGCAGAAGCCCTCCCCAGCACAGTCAAAAAACGCATGGAAGCAGCGCGAGGCGTACCTAAGACGGAACGATTTAAAGGTCTGAAAGAATGGAAAGAGAAAGCCAAGCACGGTTTTTATCACTTCCCCGGCCTTGCAACCATCAAGAATGTAAAGCTCCGAGCGCAGCTCAAGGACATTCTCAGGCTTCATCAGGAAGTACCGGAAACAGCTAAGGATATGGCAAGCCGTAAGATTCGTGACTTCCTCAGCACCCTCAAGGGCAAACAGGACTACGAAGACTTCAGGACCACGCTTATACTGGCCGACCTGGTGCGTGATCTCAATAACGGCGTACTCGTCCCAGGGGCGGGTGCATGGAAAGAAGAGGGTCCCTTCGGATTCAAAAACGGCGAGGAGGTACGCGCCGCATACGCAGCCTATCAACAGAAGGTGGAAGCAAGCCCGAACCTCAAGGAAGCCTTGAAGAAAAGACAGGAGTTCGTCAGGGCCACTACGAAAGAACTGGTAAAACATAAGATCCTCAAAAAGGAAGCCCTGCAATCGGATGATTATTTCCATCATCAGGTTTTGGCGCATTGGGGAGATACGAAAGGCACCGGCACATCTTCGAAGGACGTTAGAAAACACTGGCGGGGATGGATGGCCGCACGGAAGGGATCAATTCTTGACTATAATACAGAGTACGTCGAGGCTGAGTTTTCCGCGGTAGCACAGCAGCTTGCGCAGATCGATACAGCCGAGACGATGGAAGCGCTTGGGGACACGGCAAACATCATTAAGGGTTTGAAAGCCAGTGCCAAGGCACAGAACCTCAAGAACTTTTATGAGATGCAGCCGAACCCGTTGGAGGATCCGCTTAAACCATATAAGGCCAAGATTGCCATGGCCCACACTAAACTTGAGAAGATGGCCGCAGACGGTACTCTCGAATATGACAGCGAGTGGGCGGATCTTGTCGAAGCGCTGGCCCTTTCACATGAGATGCGCAAGGACAAAACAACCGAGTCGGAGGATCTTACCATTAACGATACTCGATGGTTCCCCTTCCTGTCATACCTGATCGACAAAGGGAAGCCAGGGGCGAGCTGGGCGGCCACCATTTACAAGGCTATCCACGATCGCAACAAGGAAATAGAGACTACCCTGGGCGAAGAGTTCCTGACCTACAGGGACATTATGCCCGAGGGGTACACTGAATGGATGCCCGATCCTAAGAAAGGATGGTTTTGGGCCAATACGGTCGCAGACAATGTGATCCAAGACGTTATCGCAGGCACTCGAGATCTTAAAGACAAGGAAGTGCGAAAGGTCTTAGCCAAGGGGCAGAATACCGTGTGGGTAATCCCGGAAGGTCTGGCGGCAACCCTGGACAACTTCAGGGGGGAGAGGGGAGAAGATACGTTCCTCGGCTCGATTGCCCGTAAATCCATGTCCTTTTGGAAACAGTACATCCTGATCAATCCATTCTCGGTCCTGAAGTATAACGTGAACAATATGTCGGGAGATACTGACATCTGCATTGCTTACGCACCATCGATCTTGAAGCACGCAGCGCAAGCCACAAAGGATATGGTTGCATGGCATCGGCAGAAGGTGGATCCCGGGAAGCTGAGAGAAGAGATGGCGGAAGCACGAAAGCTTGGGGTTATCGGGTCCGGATTCTCGGTACAGGAAGTCGAGGACGTTCTTCAGATCATGTCCATGGATAAGTTCATCCGGAACATTGTTGCCGGTGAAAAGCTCAACCTCATCCAGAAGTATTGGAAAACCGCACAGCAGGGTACCGCGTGCAGGGAGAACATATTAAGACTGGCAGCGTTCAGGTGGTTCAAGGGACAGATCGCCGCAGGCAAGAAGGTCTATGGTGCATCATTCCCGCAAGACGTTGATGCCATCACAGATCCCACGAAGAAGGCCGCGAAACTGGCACGGGAACTGCTGGGCGACTATGGCAACTTATCAAAACACGGCGAATACCTCCGGGCCAGAATGATCCCCTTCTATTCATGGCTGGAAATCAATGCCCCTCGATATGTCTATATGCTCAGGAACCTCAAGCACGAAAACGGGGAAAGCGAAGCCCTCAAGGGCGTGTCCCTGGTGGCCGTAAAAAAGACAGCCATGTTTATGTTCAAGGCGTCTCTCCTCTTCACGATGGTGTCTCTCTTTAACCGGCTGGTATGGCCCGACGAAGAAGAGGCTATGGGCGAAGCAGGACGGAGACAGCTACACCTGATACTTGGCAGACGTGAGGATGGTTCCGTGATCTCCATACGTTTCCAGGGTGCTTTGTCTGATGCGCTCTCATTCTTCGGCGCCGAGGATCTCCCCAGTGACTATAAAGACGTAACTGAAGGCAAAAGCACCATACAGGAAAAGATGTTAGAGATACCCAAGGGTCTTGCAACAAGGGTCATCCAGGGTATCAGGCCTGATATTAAAATGTTTGGTGAAGTATTGACGGGATCTTCTATATACCCCGATCCTTTCAGCCCTCGGCCTATCCGCGACACGCTTGAGCATGTCCTCAAAACCTTTAAGCTGGACATCCCCTACAAGTATGTTGCGGGGAAACCACAACGGGGTAGTGGGTGGATGGAACACATGGGCGCCGACCTCAAGAAAATGCTGGTCTATGAATCAGATCCGGGGGAGCAGGCCTATTATGACACCCGCAACCTGGTGTTCGACTGGCAGGAAAAGCAGGGGAAGGAGCGAAGCTACGGAAAACCGACCAAGAAAGGGAATGCCCTCTACTATTACAGGCAGGCTCTCAAGTATGGGGATCTAAAGGCCTCGGAGAAGTATCTTAAAAAGTATTACGACCTGGGCGGGAAGGTTAAGACACTGAGACAATCCCTCAAGAATGCGCACCCTCTCACCGGGATACCGAAACGAGAGAGATACGCTTTCAGACAATCACTGTCGAAGACAGACGATGCTATTATTATGCAGGGGATCGGGTGGTATAAGAAGACGTATCAATAGGGGGCCGGCCGTTCCCCTTCGGCAGCCTCCTGGTGGCCTCCCCGATTCATTCTTAAGTTATGCCCCTTTTTTGGCCCTTCTTAGTCTTTCCCCCGTCTTCCTACGCTGTTCATCAGTTAGATTCTTTTTCTTCACAATCCTGTGGGGATTGTAGCAAATAAACCAGCTTTATGCTCTACGATGTACTCGAACTTGTGGTTCCTTAGTCTTTTGCGTAATGCAAGGTATGGGACATTAAGTTCTTCAGCCCATTCAGCTAAACATTGCCTTCTTCCATTATACGACAGCATTCTGTTATTGTACCTATTCCTTTGTTGCTCCTTATTGGTAGCCCACCTACAATTTGATGGTTCATAATTTCCATTATTATCTTTCCTATCAATGCTGGTTCCATCTGGGCGAGGCCCCATATCTTCTAGAAAGTTTTCAAAACTATTTATCCATCGCTTGCAAACTATTGTCCCCCTTTCTTTATAATTGATATCCTTTGGACGATTTTGATTATAACATCTTGTTTTCATTCCTTGCCATGATCTATACGCTGGGATATCTCTTTTTCTACCCATGCTTTTTCTCCTTGTTTTTCTTAAACCTAATACTCAAGTCTCGCCGCTGTTTATCGGTTAGTATCCTCTTGTTAATCTTGCGGTTGGAATTATAGCGCATAAACGGATAGAGGGCGCAGTCAGTAATCTCACAATCTCTCTTCCCATCTGCAAAATATCCCATACAGGAATAACACTGAGCATGGACGGCTTGCATGGGCGTAAGTTTCTCTCCGGCAAGGTGCGATAAGAGATACTTTTTATCTCTCGTATTGAGTCCGTATTTTTCTACTTCTTCGAGTCTATTCATTCTTCCGGTACCTCCTATAAAAGATTTAATTCTGACCTCGCAACCGTTAAAGCCACAAACTTGTCTATACCACCCCAATTTGTCCTGCGCTCCCAGCCTCTCAGGTAGCCCTCAAGAGCCTTTCGTTTGGGTATGTTGGCGTGAGTGCCGATTGTTTGGATGTACTTAACCTCGTCCTTTGTGGTGTATGTCATAACCTCTCCTTTTACGGTATTTACCCTATCGAGAATCTCCATCACCAGGTTTATTGCAATCTTTCGTTGATCCCTGGTAAACTCTTGTGGGTTTTCCAAAATGTCCATAATAAAGTTTATGTTCATAATTCATTGCCTTCGGGATATCTCACGCGCTTCCAATCCGGCCCCATGCCTGGGATTCGCTTCCTGATGTCACGAAGTATCTTTTCCATTTTTTTAATCTCAATATCTAAGAATTTCGCAAGCTCTTCCAGTTCGTCTATTTCGTTCATAGTGCCTCCATTAACCAATATTCCCCACTTTGGATTTGATGATATCCCAATCCTTGATACCCTTGATGCGCTCCCACAGCCTGAGTTGTTTTGTGCGTTTCAGGAACTTCTTGAATCTTCGCACCTTGTTTTTCTCCCACCTGTTCATGGAACGATATCTGGCACATACCGTCTTATTACGGCCTATCTTCTTTGAACCGCCCGACTTCTTCTTGTTTGTTGTACTTATTGTTATTTCGTTCATAGTGCCTCCTCCTATGCAACATGGTTTTTAAGTCCGAGTCTCTCTCTCATCATACTCAACACTACAGGAGCGACTCCCCGCCATTGCTTTCAATATTTCTAATGTGTCTTCGATTTTCATTTTAAAGAAATCGGTCATAATTCATTCTCCTTTATACTTTCCGTTCTCAATTTCAATCAGTCCATTTACTGCACGAACTAATTGGTTGATCTTTGACTCATGTTTCTTTGATAGACTCTGTATCGGCAGCGTATCAGTCAATAACTCTAAAATAGGCTCTATTCCAATGCTTACAATACCACCTGTGTATGTAACTGTTTCACTCATAATTCCTCCCCTTCCCTTACAGTTTTATGTTTTGGCACTTAGGGCAATACCCTTCGTGCAAA
>Ga0222700_1000169_pt1 | contig 13420 bp, 14 predicted proteins | sample AntAcemetage1454_FD_181013 | JGI IMG/M metagenome (GOLD analysis project Ga0222700, IMG submission 181013) | Saline water microbial communities from Ace Lake, Antarctica - #1454 | ecosystem: Environmental > Aquatic > Non-marine Saline and Alkaline > Saline | place: Antarctica: Ace Lake...
AAACCAGGAGGATTAAATGAACTGGAAACAATTACTAGGACTCGCAGGGATTTTATTAGTTATGTTTATTTCAGCAGCAAAAGGACAGGATTATGAAATGGCGACATTGATGGAGAACTACAAACCTGCAACGGTGGGTGTTCCTGACTTCTTGCCTTACTTTGTAGCGTATGAAGTGAAGTATGAGGAAGCTGAATGTATTGAAACTTGCACACAGCGCATCTTCGACAACATGGTTTTAGAAGTATGTTTTAAATGTGATGAGATGGTTAAAATCTGCAGGTACTTTGAGTCAGAAGGGCTATCAGAATGTAGTTACTACTTTAAGGCCAAGAGATGAGAGTAGAATACGTAATACCAAACTATGAAAACCCATCGTTACTAGACATGTGTATAAGTAGCATTAGGAAATACAGCGATGCAAGCATTATTGTATGTGACGACAATTCATCAAGTGTAGTGTTATTTGACATAAGAAAAGTATGCAAGAGTTATGCCAAAGTAAAGCTACTTACTAACTTCTGGAACTCAGGCTTTGGGCATAGCTGCAATCTTGGCATGGCGGCAAGTAATGCAGATGTAGTCATCCTTACTAACTCAGATATTATATTAACAGAAGACATTGAGGCATCTACCATTGAGGCATTTAAGAAAGATAGAAAGCTAGGCATCATGGGTTACTTGCTTATGTATCCCAATGGCACGATACAACATGGCGGGCATTTCTATCCAAATGATAGGCACGAATACTCAGGTCACAGAGATTATAAGTTGCCACTTGAGCAAGCATGTGAAGCCAAGAAGTCAAACTACAATATATCTGTAACAGGTGCATTAATGGCAGTACGCAAGAGGATGTTTGAGAAAATTGGCGGGTTCAAAAGGGACTACATGTTTTCATGCGAGGACAATGAGTATTGCTTTAGGGCATGGCATACAGGTTACAAGGTTTACTACAATGCAGATGTATCAGCAATACATGCAGAAGGATTTACCAGAGGCAACAACTACCAGGCAAAGGTGCAGTCAAAAACATACCTAAAAGAAAAACGGACATTCCAGCAATATGCAGCAGACATACAGCTATATGACTTTAACGAAATAGACAGGCAAATGAACAAGGCAAAAGGAATCGCAGTGGAGGCAAGGCCAAAACGTATCGGTGTAATCAGGGCAGGAGCTTTAGGCGACTGCATACTTGCTACAGGTATAATCAACGAATTGAAAAGACGGAATCCAGATAGCCATATATACGTGGCGACACTATGTCCTTATCCGTTTGCCGTTAACAAGAATGTAGAAAAGGTATTCCACGACCCACGTAAGATGGTAGAACAAGTGGACAGAGTATTCAACCTTGACTTAGCATATGAGAAGAAGCCACTTATACCAGTAACACATGCTTACGCTGAGGTATGCTTTAAGTCATATAGAGTAAAGAACATAAGACCTACTATAGATAGCATCCCTGACATAAGGGAGAAGGTTAAAGCCAACATTGTAAAGCTTGTGCCTGACGACAAGAAGATAGTAGTCATTCATGCTGGCTATGGCTTCTGGGAGATGAAGCACTTGGACAAGGAGCATTGGGTTAAGGTAGCAAAGTACTTAGTAAATAAAGGGTATGTGCCAATATGTGTTGGAGCTAATGCCGATTATGTTATCCCTGATACAGTGGACCTTGTTGGCAAGATGAAGTTGCATGAAATATTCGAGCTGATAAATCTGTCTGACTTGTTTGTGTCTTGCGATGGTGGCATTGCTCACTTGGCATCATGTACCAATACTAAGATGGTTACGGTTTACTCAGTAGCAGACCCAAAATCATTTGTATGGCGATGGGATAACACAGTAATAGTTGAGCCTAATACAGAATGTAAGTACTGCAGAAACAAGGTAGAGCCACCAGTAACAGGAGTATTATGTAAGCACGGTGACAATAGGTGCATTAAGAGTATCACGGCAGACAATATTATATCTGGAATAAAGAAAATTGAAGGGGGAGATGATGATGAAAATAATAGCGAGACTAATAAACGTTGAAGATGGAACAAGTTTCTATAGAGGGCATGGTCCACTAACTGAATTGCACAAGACTAATAGACTAGTACATGTAGACTTTACACCAGAAATAAACTTCATCAATGCAAAAGGGTATGACATGGCTTTCTTCCAAAGGCCATTTCACCCAGTGCATATAAAAGAGATGAAGACATGCAAAGAAATGAACATGCCTATAGTTGTTGATTATGATGATAATTACTACAATGTGCCAACTAATAATAACTTCTATATGTTAAACAAAGTGACAAAGTGCGATGTGAAAGCAGGGATTGATGAGTGCTTAGAACTTGCAGACAAGATCATCGTGTCAACAGAATATCTAAAAAAAGTATATAAGCATGAGGACAAAACATATGTAGTCAACAATGCATGGGATGACAATGTGTTCACGTTACCGTGTAAGGTAAATATGGAAAAAAAGGTGTTGTGGCGGGGAGGCGAAAGTCATTCCATTGACTTTGCAGTGTTTGAAGACTCACTAAATAAAATAGTTACAGACAATAAAGACTTTGAGTTTTACTTCCTTGGATGCCCTGCACAGTCATTATCACAGCACAAAAACGTCACAACTATGCCACTTATGACAGTTGGTAGGTACTTCAATGTAATAAGGGAGATGAAGCCGTCACTAGTCTTAGTTCCATTAGATGAGAGGCCGTTTAACCTGTCCAAGTCTAACATAGCAAAGATAGAGGCTACAATGTGCGGTGCATTATCTGTATGCCCTAATTGGAGTGAGTGGAAGTGGGACGAAAATGAAATGAATTTAGACAACGAGCATTTATATAATAATGTTGCCGAGTTCACTAAGCAATCAAACTTCTTAATTGATAGGTTCAGGACCAATGACCGTACTCTACAGCTCGACTATGAATACCTAAGAGACTTCATGACATTTAGATATAGTTTAAAGGCGATGAACAGCAAGCGTTACAATATCCTAAGTGGTGGACGTTAATGAAAAGGGAGCAACGAACCATCGACAATACAGACTGGGATAACTGGGATGAAGTTAGCGAGTACTTAGATGACAACGGTAAGGATTTACCTGACGAAATATGGGAATCATTTGTAGATAAGAAAAAAGATGACAACTACGACTATATATATTTGAAAGAGAAAAACTTTAGCGATCCGATAATTAGCTCAAAGGGTGTTGAGGTAGGCAAAAAGATATTGCATAATGCATTAAGGAAATACTTTTGCATGATAAACAAAATGATATTGCTAAAGCATGACCAGTTCAACATGTTCATATATAATGGCAAGCACTATGAATCAAGAAGCATTAAAGAAGTAGATAAGTTCTTATACGACAACGTGTTACCTTATGATAACCAAGAAGGCTTAAAACCTCTTGACTACAATACCTTTAGAGTTAACTTACTTGCACAGAAACGAGAAGACAAGAACTTCCTTATCAATAAAACTATGGGGTATCTTAATTTCAAGAACTGTATTCTTGATGTAAATACATTAGAAACAATGGACCACACACCTGATTTGTTTTTTACATACATGATTAATTATGACTACACAACAAGTAGTGAAATGACACCTGTATGGGACAAGCTACTAGGGATTATATGCTGCAATGACCCTGAACTTATGGATACTATCTTATTCTATATGGGATACATGTTTTCAATGGATACAACAAAGCAGTTTCAGTTCTTCCTTATGATGGTTGGCAAAGGTGAGAATGGTAAGACCTACTTTGTTAATGCAATAAAGAAGCTACTATCTCCACCACTATATACCACTGAGAAGATTGGCAAGATGAGCGACAATAGATTTAGTGCTTCTAATTTAGAAAACAAAATAGCAATCCTTACAGATGACGAGAAGAAAGACGTGTTTAAAAACCCTGACTTCATCAAGGAATTAGTAGGTGGTAATGAAACAATGAGCCTTGAGAAAAAGTTTCAGGACTCATACGAAATAAACATATATGCAAAACCAATTATCACATCGAACTATCTACCGTTTCTAAGTGACACTAGTTATGGATTCCAGCGTAGGTTTTTAATCATACCTCTTAATGCTGACACCAAGAAGATGGAGCGGTCAGAGTTAATTAATGATACTAACCATGATACGTTCATGCCCGAAAACCCTGCAATGATTCGTAAATGTCTTAAGCGTTACCGATTGGCACAGCAGGAAGGGTTTACAGCATGTGAGGCGACACGAGATTTGCAGAAACGATTGGTAAGATTCTCGTCACAACTTCCAGCGTGGCTTGATGAACAACTAATATATACAGGCAACCCATTACACCGAGTACCTATTAAAATACTTTACGACCTTTACGACTACTCAGTCGAGAGTGGCAAGATTAACAACAAGAAGAAGTACGGTAATTTCAAAATAGAAATGGAGAAGTGGCTTGATGACTATAGGAATCAATACCACAAAGAGAACCAGCTTGAAATATGTAAGGCTGTAATAAGAAAGGGCCTTGTGGCATGTAACTTCTACTTTGATAGAGAACGTGAAACACTTGTTGTCTTAGATGACAGGAAGAAGCCAGACTTTTTAAACTATGGCAACATATCAAACGGAAGATACAGGTACGTACTAGAAGGATTCGTTACTTCAATTAGTGCTAAAGACCCTGGATCACATATTGATATGGCAGAGGAGGTGACATTTGGCTGATTTAATATTTTTCAGATTACTAGACGCAAAGCCAGGACGATTATACATGATACCAGGCAAGGAGAACGAAACACCTTACCAAACAGCAATGCCGTACAACGAAAAAGGCTTTGGTATTTTCTGGTGTCCTAACATGAACACTGAGGCAGATGACCAAGGCAGGATAGCAAGAGAAGCATGTAGAGTCAGAGATAAGGATATAAACTTCTGGTATTGTGACATCGATGAAGGGACAAAAAAAGAGCAGTGGTTACGTATAAAGAAAAGTCCTCTACGTCCTTCATTGTTAGTGGAGACAAAGAATGGTTTCCATATGTACTGGAAGGTGGACAAAGCGACAACTGAGAACTTTGCGATAATAGAAAAGAGAATCATTCAATCGTTTAATGCAGACAGGAGAGCCAAGGACATTGTTAGGCTTCTAAGGATGTGGAGCTTCAATCATTGGAAAGACGCAAATGATCCTTTTCTTATTGCCATTAAGATTCTCAACATGAAGCGTAAGTATACAGAAAACCAGATGCTTGAGGCATTTCCACCAAGTGAGAGTGAGCTTAAGTCTTTAAAGAATAACGACCGAGATATAATTAGAAGGTATGCACCTAGTGAGGCAAGGGGTGATAACATATACGATAGAATAAAATCAATGAGCCAGAAAGACTTACTAGAGCGACTATCAGGAACACTGTATGTCAACAATGAAGTCTATGACATCAAGTCCACAACTAATGGACACTACAATATATACGTTGATGGAAAGAGTACGAGTTGCTTCATCAATGCAGAGGGTCAAATAATTGCCGACAAGAACTTTGGGCATAACATCATTAACTGGCTCAAGTGGTACAACCACACACCGTCAGAAATATATCAGATACTAAGGGAGATAGTGGGGGAGGCTTTTTAATGAAATGTAGACAAATATATAAGTTATACGACCATCAGGCTAAGACGGTTGATGTGTGCGACAAGCGAGACTTTTTCGCCTTACTATATGACACTGGAACAGGTAAAACGCCTACAACTATTGCCATCCTTCGGGAGAAATTCGCACAACGTGGCGAGTTCTTTAAGGTACTTATTATCTGTCCATTAAGTATATTGCAACAGTGGCACGGAGAATGGGTAAAGTTTGGCGGTGAAATGTATAGGGACAAAGTATCAATCGTTACAGGTACAGCCAAGCAAAAGAAAGAAGCACTGAAAGTAGACGTGCCAATATATATAACAAATATCGACACCGTAAATAGTAAGGCAATGTTTGAGTGCTTGATGAAACATAAGTTTGAGTGTGTAGTGGTTGATGAATCACACCAAATAAAAGGAGTCAATTCAAAACGGACAAAGAACGTTACCAAGCTAGGCGAGAAAGCTAAGTATAAATTTATACTAACAGGTACACCACAGACTAACGGTATCCATGACCTATGGAGTCAGTACAACTTTCTATGCCCTGGTGTTGTATTCCATGAGAACTTCTTTGTGTTCAGAGGTACTTACTTCTATGACAAGAACGCAGGAGCAAGGCATCGAATGGGGCCTAAGTACTTCCCTAATTATGTCATTTGCCCAGGAGCGTTAGAAGAAATAATGGCAAAGATATACACAGTATCACATGTGATAAGGAAAGAAGATTGCCTAGATTTACCTGAGCTAGTGGACATAGTCAGACATGTTGAGATGACACCTGAGCAGAAGCGATTGTACAAGGACATGGAGCGTGACTGCCTTGCCGAGCTAGGTGACAAGCAAAGCGTTGCAGCAATGGCAATGACTAAGGGCATGAGACTACAACAATTAAACAGTGGCATATTCAAAGATGACGAGGGCGAGATAACAATGATCGAGAATAACAGATCAAAAGTATTACAAGAGATACTAGAAAGTATTAACCCTGATGCCAAGATTATCATCTGGTCTGTATTCATTGCTACATATAAAGACATCGAGAAGGTATGTGAAAAGATAGGCAGAAAATGTGTTTCTCTTACAGGTCAACAAAGCAACGCTGAAAAACAGAGGAGCATTACCGAGTTTCGTACAAGTAGAGATTCCAACACACTTATAGCTAACCCTAAGAGTGGTGGCACTGGGCTTAACCTTACCGAAGCAAGTTATAGCATCTACTATACTAGAAACTTTAACCTAGAAGAAGCATTGCAAAGTAGAGCAAGGAACTATAGAGCTGGTAGTAGTGACCTGCACAAAAAGATAACAATGATACATCTGACTATTCCTGAGTCTATTGATGAAGTAATATCTAAATCACTAAGAGAGAAGGAAGACCTGCATGACTTGCTAATGGATTACAAGAAGGCAAAACAATGCGAATAATATTTGGTGACATGGACCACATCATAAAGATTGATAACAACTATGACCTTTTCTATAATGATAAGTATTGCGGTAAGTATAATCATGGCAAAGGAATTGTCTTAGGTTTAAGAAAACGAGTAAGATGTTTCACAGATAAAGAACCTCTTAAATTCCCTAAGTTTATAATGGATTCAGTGATACCATTTGACCATCTAGCCATTGCTACAGAGAAAGAAGCATTAAAATTTAGCTGTCTACATAAGATGTATAGTCCAAGTGACGAGAATTACTACTTTATAATGAGAAGTGAATGTGATTATGCAAGAATAAAGAAAGTAAACTGTTGACAAGTAAGGTAAAAAGATATACCTTTAAAGAAAAACAGGAGTTAATTAAATGAATAACATAAAGTTAGTAAAGTATGAGGAGATAGCAGAATTACTCAATACTACAGTAGGACACGTAAGAAGCATGGTATATAAGAAGAAAATACCATACATCAAAATAGGAGGTTACATCAGATTTAATTTAGAAGCAATCAACGATTGGATTGAGGCACGATCAAACGATTGCGAAAAATAAAGGAGGACTTATGGAAATAAAAGAATTTGACGATTTGTGTTTAGAGTTTCAGCGATTGAAGGATGAGAAGTCAGAGTACGTCAGGATAGCAAAAGACTTAGAGGTACACATAGCAGAAAAAGAAAGAGCGATACTTAGTGAACTAGAGACTAATGAACTAGATCGTTTCTCTTTCTCTAATGGCCTTGTGTCAACTACTCACAACTTATCTTACTCAAAGGTAGACAAGGTAGCATTTAAAAACTACATGAAAGAGAAGGGCCTATGGGAAGGTCTTGCCGACATAAATTCCCAGACATTGAAAGCGACACTAAAAGTAGAGGAAGCCAAGGAACGTGAAAAAGGTAACTTCGACTTCCAAGTACCAGGACTAGAGATTAGTACTATTTCAAAAATATCAATAAGGAGAAAATCATGAGTAAAGAATTAAAAATAAAAGAAGATACAAGCGTAGCAATCGATGACAACTTTGGAGTGGCAGACGGTCTTAGTGCTTCTGACCTTACAATCCCAAGTATTAAAATTGGACAGGCTATTACTGCAGAAGTTAAAGCTGGTGAGATTAAGTATGGAGAAATCTTTGAATCAGTCGGCACAGAAGTACTTGCAAAACCAGGTGAAAAACTAGAGGCAATATTCCTAAAGGTAGAAAAATGCTTATTCGTTACAAGCGGTGAGAAGGGTAATAAGTTCGAACGAATTGACCCATTTGTAGAAGGCTATGACTACACAGAAGAAGTAAACGGTGTGAAATACCAGAAGTCTTTGTCATACAGATACTATGTTGTACTTGCTAAAGACATCAAGGCAGGACTACCATTCCCATGCGTTCTTAATTTGATGAAGTCTAACATGAAGGTGGCAAAGAAACTAAATACTATATTCAGCAAGATGAGACTAGCCCAGAAGAAAAGCCACGAATTTGTATTTAATATCTTTGGCTCAGAAGTAGGTTCAGACAATGGCACATACTATGTTTTCAACGTGAACCAAGAAAGAACTACAACAAAAGAAGAATCAGAAGCTGCTAAATTTATCTTCGACATGATCGGTAAGACTAAGTTAAAAATTGACGATGCACCTGTTGACCGAATAGAAGCAGACCCAAGCACAAAGAAGAATATTGAAGACGACTTACAGTTTTAGTGAAGCAACCAGAAAGCATATTCAAGGATAAGGTATTCCGTGACCTACGTAAGCTTAGTGACATTTGGTTTTTTAAAACCCATGAGCTAAGCTTACTGGGGATACCAGACGTTATAGGGTGTAGGCATGGAATATTCTTCGCATTAGAACTTAAAAAGGATACAAAGTCCAAGCCAAGTAAGATGCAGTTATATATTCTTAGTAAGATAACAAAGGCAGGGGGTTATGGGGTTGTTACTTATCCTGAGAATTGGCCCAGTGTATACGATGAAATCAAAAAGAGGTAGTAGGGTGAATACTACCTCTTTGGGTTATATAGTCATGGGGAGACTATCTTTTTTTATCTTGCCACTCTTTATTAGCTTTGTGACCAGCTACTAGATAAGGATTTGCTTCTCGTCTTATTTTATTTACTCCACCAAGCACATCGCCCATATTACTCATTAGATTATCAGACATTAAGCCAAGTCCCATTTTTCTCATTCTAGTTGGAGCATCTAAAAACTTAACAGCCGTCCTTGCTAAACCTAATTTATTACCCATAACAAGTTGAGACTGGTCATATGAATTAAGACTAGAACCTACATCTGTTTTTGCTGCTTGCTTTTCTATATCGTCTAACGTCGATAGCAATCCCATCTGTTTATTAGCATCATCAAATTTTTTTAAATCAGCACCTTTTAAATTGTTTCTTATTTGTTCCTTATATCCTCTCGCTAAATTAGCATCGAACATTTCTACATACTTAGACAATTTATCAGGGATATTTCTCTTTTTATAAAGGTCGCTTACTTTGCCAGAATGAAAGCGTTTCTTACCTAATGCTTCTGTAATTGATAAATAAGGCTTCTTCTTAGCTGCTTCTATAATTACTTGTAACTCTATTAAATCATTATAGTTTGCTCGTTTCTGATCTATGTCTACCATCAAGTCAGCTATTGCACCTTCTGCTGATTTATCTACTAGCTCTGCTGTCTTTACAGGTTTGTATGGCAAATCTACTACTTCTTTTTTTACTGTAAGTATATCTTTAGGAGGTATCTTTACATCTTCTAATTGATTCTTTAAAGCAGGATTAGAAAAAGCTTCCTTATACTCTGTCCTGCCTTCACCTAGTTGCTTTAAGTAATCCTCATAATGAGCAGCTTCTCTCTCTGCTTCTGTTGTTATCCTTCCAGTTTTCTGTCCTGCTGCTGATTCAAGTGCATCAACTACATCTGTTGTCTCTTCTGATCTTGTACTCTTTACCAAGTCTATATCAGTTCCTTTTCTTGTCTTTGTTATACTTTTTTTGCCTAATATATCTGTTGAAAAATTATCTAGTATATCTGATTCATTAACACCTGATGACATTGTTGTCTTTTTATTAGTGCTTAATATATCTGGAGCAATTACTTCCTCTGGAACGTAATCACCACCTATAGTTTTCTTTGTCGCTTTTATTTTTGTATATTGGTGTGACTCAGGTACTGATTTCAATGCACTCAACATCTTTTCATTCTCTGCTTGTTTAAGTGGAGCTAAGACACTTCTATCCATTTCTTTTGATACATTAACCACTTTTTCTTTTTTCAGAAAATCAACAAGCGACGGATATTCATCTAATGACTTAGTAGAACTTCCACGCATTTGCCTTTTAAATATGTCATCTAAATTACCAAAAGACTTATCAAATAACCAGTTTCCTGTTTTTTTTGATAGCTTTTTTATCTTATCCACAGGTATTTTAGCTATGGGAGCATATCTACCCGCTAAAAGACCATCGCCTACATCAGAAACAGCACCAGCTATAGTAGCTGCTGTTTCTTTTAGACCTGCTGCCTTTAGCCTTTCTGATCCTGGTGTTATTTGGTCCTCAGGTTTAGATGAGAATATTCTCGGTACTGGTATAGCTTTTGTTAGATCTCCCTTATTATAAACCGATTTAATAAAATCAAACCCTGTTTCTTTATTTACTAGTTCAGATAACATTTTAGATCTAGGATCATTCCCTAACCCTACCTGAGCACCAAATCTAGTTACTTTCTTTGCTAGTTCAGATAACATTTTAGATCTAGGATCATTCTCTAACCCTACCTGAGTAGCAAATCTAGCTGCTTGTGTACCTACATCTTCAATATAACCTAAACCTTTTCCTACTGTTTGTGTAATAGGATTTTCAAGTATAGATTTCGCAACACCAAGGCCTTCTTTTCCATAATCAATTAAAGGATCTAATACTGTATTAGTAGCATTTGATGCCATGTCAGCCATTTTATTCCATGTACTTCTTTCAGAAATAAATAAATCTATTTCATCTAATGAAGCATTATCAGGAACAGAATATATTATACCATCTACTCTTACTTTTTTAACTTTCATTATCTGACCTCTACTAATTTACCATTTTCATCTCTGACAAGATCTATTACCTTATTTTTTTGTTCTTGTTCTTGTTCTTGTTCCATACCTACATATTGTCGTTTTCCTTTATACTTAATAGTAGATGTTAATTTATCTATCATTTTCATTTTGCTATTATATCCAGAATCTATTATATCTGGATATTCAGCCATCAGTCTATCTTCATATAAAGCAGATTTCTTAGAATTTAGTATAGTTTTATAAGAGTTATTTTTACTTTCTATTTGTATATTCACTAAATCAATTAAAGGCTGTAATTCTTTTTCTGAATATCTTGCCTTTGCTCCAAGTCTAGCTGTAAACGCTGTGATATAAGTTTCTATTGTTTTAAAGAAAGATAATTCTCTTTCCCTAACAGCTATATTACCTACATCGCCCATGATACCTCTTATATATAATGGTAATGCTGATTCTACTTTTTTTACATCTCCATCTTCAAGAGCGTTCCTTAGCCCTGTCATTGCCATATATGTCTTGTTTATATCTTTTGCAGGTACAGCCTTATCATACCTATCTTCCACTTCTTTAGATAGGTTAAATTTAAACTTTCGTTCATCTAATGAATCTTTGTCTTCTTTCTTTTTTGCCAATATAGCTAACATTTTATCAGTCTTGTCTTTCCTTTGAGCGTCCTGTGTCCTATTATATGCTTCTTGTGAAGCCTTGGCTGCAGCCTTTATTATATCTTGCTCCCTATTATATTTTTCTTGTGAAGCCTTGGCTACAGCCTTTATTATATCTTGATCCCTAGCATATTTATCATTCTCCATGCCTCTCTTATAGTTAGCCAACTGCAATGGACTAATTCCCTTATTACCACTTATAGCTGTCTTACCCATCCATCCTAGCATATTACTTTGTGCTTTGTCTGTTGGAGCAGTAGAATTAACTGTACTTAGGACACTTGGTCCTTTCGTTCCACCGACACGACCATCTCGGTATGTGTTAGAGAAGAAGTCAACTAAGCCACCTGCTGATTGAAGCATCTTATTAGCGTTCTGGTTGTTCATCTGATCGCTCATCATTTGCATCTTTTGCTTTTCCATTAACTGTTGAGCTGGTGTCTTTTTAGTATTTAAAAAGTTCAAAAGGCTCATATTATTTTGGTCCATGACTGCTCCTGTTATCCGTTAAAGTTTCTAACACCATTAAAATAATCGTTCATCTTAGGCATCATTCGCGATGGTGCTGCACCACCTAGGCCCATGCCACCACCTTGACTGCCTAATAACTGCTCATATAGATTCATCATCTTACCGCTATTTTGTATACCCTGTATACCTGATGATATGTCCATACCTGTCTTCGCACCACTTATAGCACCACCTGCTATAGACCTAAAAGCACTTGGCTTCTCTGGGTCAGCACCAGCATGTCGTCCTGTAAATGCTGCATATGCATTCAGTCGCTTATTTTTTTCGGTTAGTTCGTTATATTTCTTATTGTCGCTTCTATTCTTAACTGCACCACCTATAGCACTTGTTGCTGCCATTATTGCTGGTATTAACCATTCTATCATATTACTGTCCTCCTGCGTAAAGATTTCCTGTCGTCGTACGAGAGAATTTATTTTTCTCATCTGCCCAGTTCTCATATCCTGTTGCTCTACCTTGTGTCCATGCTTCTTGCCCTTGAGCATATGGATTATACATCCCTGGGATTTGTGTTCTTAAATCTTGCTTATAAGATGCATCATTAGCAAGAATCCCACCTCTAGCAAGAGCATCAGAAGAACCTACCCTTTGTCTGCCCATCATCATATTCCTGTTGCCAGAAGTCATCATGCGTTCTCTTTGCCCTGAATCAAGACCACCTGATTGTGCCATATTAGAATAAGATGTAGCCATGTCAGAAGAATTACCTTTAGTCATGTCTTCCATTTGCATCGTCTTAATAAGGTCCTGTTTGTCTAGTAAAGCATTAGCATATTGAGTAGGATCAGTGCTTTTACTCATGTCTTCTAGTTCGCCTATATTAGCTAACGCTTTATCCATATAAGGATTATCTTCACCATATTCCTTCATATAAGGATTGTCTGCACCGTACTCCCTATAATCTTCCATTATATAGTCAGTTGTTTTTCTTGCTTGATCTATGCCACTTCGATCAACACCACCTGCATTATATGAAGCTGGAGGTTGTAAACCTAAGCTACCCATTTCATTTCTGTCTATATCCGATTGGGGAATAAATCCTTGATCTAATAATCCTTGTATTTCTTTTTTATCTAGGTCCTTAAAACCTACTT